>Ga0307515_10000571_pt1 | contig 86938 bp, 85 predicted proteins | sample 17_EM_MG_FD_194513 | JGI IMG/M metagenome (GOLD analysis project Ga0307515, IMG submission 194513) | Populus trichocarpa ectomycorrhiza microbial communities from riparian zone in the Pacific Northwest, United States - 17_EM | ecosystem: Host-associated > Plants > Roots > Unclassified | place... | reverse complement strand
ACGTTGGTACCGGTCGGCGTCCAGGCCACGCGCGCCGGGCTGCGGTAGAACTCGATCAGGCCACCATACTTGTTGGCGTTCTGCGTGAAGTAGTCGGCGCGGATGTCGCTGTCGCGGATGAAGGTCAGCCCGGTGATGGACTTCTTCAACGACACGGTCTTGCTGGTCACGAACTGGGCATAGAGCCAGGCGGCAGCCACCTTGTTGGCATCGTGGTCCTTGAAGAAGGTCCACGAGCCCACGTCCTGGTAGCCGTTTTGCATGCCCTGCTTCCAGTAGGGGCCGTTCGGGCCGGGGGCCATGCGCCACTTGGGCGTGCCATCGGCATTCACCACGGGCAGGCCGGGCTTGACCATGTCGGCGGTGAAGGCGGTGTACCAGAAGATCTGCTGGGCAATCTGGCCCTGTGCAGGCACGGGGCCGGACTCGCCGAAGGTCATGCCCATGGCTTCCTTGGGCGCGAACTTCTTCATCCAGTCGATGTACTTGGTCAAGGCATACACGGCCGCCGGTGAATTGGTGGCGCCGCCACGCGAAACCGATGCACCGACCGGCGTGCACTTGTCGTCGCCAACCTTGATGCCCCATTCGTCGATAGGCATGCCGTTGGGAATGCCGATATCGGCCGCACCGGCCATGGACAGCCAGGCATCGGTAAAACGCCAGCCCAGCGACGGGTCTTTCTTGCCGTAATCCATGTGGCCGTAGATCGGCTTGCCGTCCAGCGTCTTCACGTCTTCGCTGAAGAACGCGGCGATGTCTTCGTAGGCGCTCCAGTTCAGCGGCACACCCAGGTCATAGCCGTACTTGGCCTTGAACTTGTCCTTCAGGTCCTGGCGCGCGAACAGGTCGGCGCGGAACCAGTACAGGTTGGCAAACTGCTGGTCGGGCAGTTGGTACAACTTCTTGTCGGGCGCCGTGGTGAAACTGGTGCCGATGAAGTCCTTCAGGTCCAGATCCGGGTTGGTGAACTCTTTGCCGGTGCCGGTCATGTAGTCCGACAAGGCCAGGATCTTGCCGTAGCGGTAGTGCGTGCCGATCAGGTCCGAATCCGAGATCCAGCCGTCGTAAATCGACTTGCCCGACTGCATGGAAGTCTGCAGCTTCTCGACCACGTCGCCCTCCTGGATCACGTCGTGCTTGACCTTGATGCCGGTGATTTCTTCAAACGCCTTGGCCAGGGTCTTCGACTCGTATTCATGGGTGGTGAGGGTCTCGGACACCACCGAGATTTCCTTCACACCCTTGGCTTGCAGCTTCTTGGCCGCGTCGATGAACCACTTCATTTCGGCCGTTTGCTTGTCCTTGCTCAGGGTCGAAGGCTGGAACTCGCTGTCGATCCACTTCTTGGCCGCCGCCTCGTCGGCGAAAGCATGACCAGTCAGCGCGCACGCCGCCGCAATGGCCAGTATGGAATAACGCATCTTCATGTCTCGTCTCCTCATTGGAATGCACCCCCGTACACGTTAGGCTTGCTCGGCTTTGGGGGCAACAAAAGCCGAATCCTCGAAACACAGCGCTAGGCTTTGCGCATGATGAAGGCCAGCAGCACCATGGACGCTACAAAACTGATCCAGATCGATGGATCACCGTCCAGCTGGAACCACTCGGCAAACTTGCCGCTCAAGCCGACAAACGCCAGGTTCAGGTAGGCCGCGCTCAGCAAGCCGATGAACAGGCGATCGCCCCGGGTGGTTTCCATCGGCAGAAAACCGCGCCGCAGTGTGGTGGGCGACTTGATCTCCCACACCGTCATGCCCGCCAGCATCAGCGCGATGCAAATGAAGAACACTGCGACCGGCAAGGTCCACGCCATCCACTCAAACATAACCATTCCTTCGGTTCAAACTCGGCCCATCGCAAAACCTTTTGCGATGTAGTTGCGCACAAACCAGATCACGATGGCGCCTGGAACAATGGTCAACACGCCCGCGGCGGCCAGCGTGGCCCAGTCCATGCCGGAAGCCGACACCGTGCGTGTCATCGTGGCCACGATGGGCTTGGCGTTCACGCTGGTCAGGGTGCGGGCCAGCAGCAGCTCGACCCAGCTGAACATGAAGCAGAAGAACGCCGCCACACCCACGCCGGCCTTGATCAGCGGCAGGAAGATGGTGAGGAAGAAGCGCGGAAAGGTGTAGCCGTCGATGTAGGCCGTCTCGTCGATCTCCCGCGGAATGCCGCTCATGAAACCTTCCAGAATCCACACCGCCAGCGGCACGCTGAACAACAAATGCGCCAATGCCACGGCCAGGTGCGTGTCCATCAGGCCCACGGTGGTGTAGAGCTGGAAGAACGGCAGCAGGAACACCGCAGGCGGGGTCATGCGGTTGGTCAGCAGCCAGAAGAACACATGTTTGTCGCCCAGGAAGCTGTAGCGCGAGAACGCATACGCCGCAGGCAGGGACACGGTGAGGGTGATCACCATGTTCATGCTGACGTAGATCAGGCTGTTGATATAGCCCGAGTACCACGACGGGTCGGTCAGGATGGTGTGGTAGTTGTCCCAGGTGAAGTGCTGGGGAAACAGCGAAAAGCTGGCCACGATTTCCTGGTTGGTCTTGAACGACATGTTGACCATCCAGTAGATCGGTACCAGAGCGAAGACGATGTAGGCGAACAAAAAGATGGTCCGCTTCTGGAACTTGGGCTTAGACATGTGACCCCCACGCGATGCACTTCGTGTAATCGCAGCCCCCCGAGGGGGCGCGAGCTTGCTTGGGACGGCCCGGCGCTGCGCTCATTGCCCACCCTCTTTCTCTTGAGTGCCCACACGCTGCATCCAGTTGTAGAGGATGAAGCACAGCAACAGGATGATGAGGAAATAGATCAGTGAAAAAGCCGCGGCAGGCCCCAGGTCGAACTGGCCCACGGCCTTTTGCGTGAGGAACTGCGACAGGAACGTGGTTGCATTGCCGGGCCCGCCGCCGGTCAGCACAAACGGTTCGGTATAGATCATGAAGCTGTCCATGAAGCGCAGCAGCACACCGATCATCAACACGCCACGCATCTTGGGCAACTGGATGTAGCGGAACACGGCAAACTTGCTGGCCCCGTCGATCCGCGCGGCCTGGTAGTAGGCATCGGGAATGGAGCGCAAGCCCGCATAACCCAGCAAGGCCACCAAAGGCGTCCAGTGCCACACATCCATCACCAGCACCGTGAGCCAGGCGTGGGCGGCATTGCCGGTGTAGCTGTAGTCAATGCCCAGCCACTGCAGCGTGGCGCCCAGCAGCCCGATGTCCGAGCGGCCAAAAATCTGCCAGATGGTGCCCACCACGTTCCACGGAATCAACAGCGACAGCGACACGATCACCAGCACCACCGATGCCTTCCAGCCGTCCGCAGGCATCGACAAGGCCAGCAAAATACCCAGCGGCAGTTCCACCGCCAGTACCGACAGCGAGAACGTCAGTTGGCGCAACAACGCGGCGTGCAGCTCTTCGTCGCGCATCACGGCGACAAACCATTCGGTGCCGACAAACACGCGGCGCTCGGGCGAGATGATGTCCTGCACCGAATAGTTCACCACCGTCATCAGCGGCACGATGGCGGAGAAGGCCACGCAGATCAGCACCGGCAGGATCAGAAACCAGGCCTTCTGGTTCACCGGCTTGGTTGTCATACTCATTGGGTCACCTCCGTGCTACGCACTGCGGTGCGAGCTCGCTTGGAGCGGTCCGGCGCTGCGCTCATGCCACGATCTCCTCGTTCTTGTAGAAACAGGTGTGGGTGCCCAGCACCTGCAGCCAGGCGATGTCGCCGATCGCGGGCAGCGCCGCATCGGTGGCCAGCTTGGCCTTGACGGCCTGGCCGAGCACGGTGGCGGTCAGCATCACATGGGTGCCCACGTCTTGCAGCTTGGTCACCAGGCAGGGCAAGGCGCCCGTGTCCTGCGGCTGCGCCAGGCGCACGTATTCGGGACGCACGCCGAGCTTCAGCTCGCCATCGGGCAAGGCCCGCAACAGGGGTAGCCGCAGGTCGGCCACCAGCAGCGCGCCATCACTCACCTTGGCCTGCAGGAAGTTCATGCCGGGCGAACCGATGAAGTTGCCGACGAAGGTGTGGCTGGGCCGTTCGAACAAGGCGTCGGCCGAGCCGACCTGCACCGCGCGGCCGCGTGTCATCACCACCACCTGTTCGGCGAAGGTCAGCGCCTCGACCTGGTCATGGGTGACGTAGATCAGCGTGAGCTTGAGCTCGCGGTGAATCTGTTTGAGCTTGCGCCGCAGCTGCCATTTGAGGTGCGGGTCGATCACGGTGAGCGGCTCGTCGAACAGCACGGCCGACACGTCGGGCCGCACCAGGCCGCGGCCGAGCGAAATCTTCTGCTTGGCATCGGCCGCCAGGTTGGCTGCGCGCTGGTTGAGCTGGCCGCTCATCTCCAGCATCTCGGCAATCTCGCCCACGCGCTTGTCGATCTGCGCCTGCGGCACCTTGCGGTTGCGCAGCGGAAAGGCCAGGTTCTCGGCCACGGTCATGGTGTCGTAGATCACCGGGAACTGGAACACCTGGGCGATGTTGCGCTCCTGCGGCGTGGCCCGCGTAACGTCGCGCCCGTCGAACAGCACGGTGCCGGTCGACGGCACAAGCAGGCCCGACATGATGTTGAGCATGGTGGTCTTGCCACAGCCCGAGGGGCCGAGCAGCGCATAGGCGCCGCCATCGGCGAATTCCATCTTCAGCGGCAGCAGCGCATAGTCGCTGTCCTGCTGCGGGTTGGGGCGGTAGGCGTGCGCCAGGTCGAGGGTGATGCGTGCCATCAGGAAAGCCCCCCTGCGCTGCGCAAGCCGCGGTACTGCGGCGCCAGCAGCAAGGCACCGGCGGCGTCGAACACATAGACCTGCGCCGGGTCGAGGTACAGCGTGAGCGGCGTGCCGAGCTCGAAGTAATGCACGCCGGTAAGCTGCGCCACCACCTCGCCGATGGCTGTGGCCACGTGCACGAAGGTGTCGGAGCCCGAGATCTCGGCCAGTTCGACCTGGCCGTCGAGCGCCACGTCGCCGGGGTTCGCCTGCAGGTGCAGGGCGCTGGCGCGCAGGCCGGCAGTAACCTCGGGCTGGGCCAGGGGAGATGCGGGCAAGGCCAGCGCCAGCAAGGGCCCGGCATTCAGCTGCACGCCGCCGGGCACGATGCGGCCCGCGGCCAGGTTCATCGGCGGGTCGCTGAAGGCGCGCGCCACGCGCAGCGACTGCGGCCGGTGGAAGACTTCGGCCGTGGGGCCGTATTGCAGCAGTTCGCCCGCGTCCAGCACCGCGGTGTAGCCGCCGAGCAGCAGGGCCTCGCCAGGTTCGGTGGTGGCGTAGATCACGGTGGAGTCGCCAGCCGCGAACAGCGCGCCGAGTTCCTCGCGCAGCTCTTCGCGCAGCTTGTAGTCGAGGTTGACCAGCGGCTCGTCGAGCAGCATCAGCGGCGCGGCCTTGGCCAGCGCGCGCGCCAGCGCCACGCGCTGCTGCTGGCCGCCCGAGAGTTCGGCCGGGTAACGGTCGAGGAACATCTCGATGTGCAGCTTGCGGGCCAGTTCGGTCACGCGCTGTTCGATGTTCTTTTCACCGCTCAGCTTCAGTGGCGAGGCGATGTTGTCGCGCACCTTGAGCGAGGGGTAGTTGATGAACTGCTGGTAGACCATGGCCACGTTGCGCTCACGCACGGGCTGGCCGACCACATCCACGCCGTCCACGCGCACACGGCCCTGCGTGGGCACGTCGAGCCCGGCCATGATGCGCATCAGGCTGGTCTTGCCGGCCTGCGTGGCACCCAGCAGCACGGTGACGGCACCGGGCTTCGGCGCCAGGCTCATCTCGTAAAGCCAGGCCTGCGGGCCTACTTTTTTGCTGATACCTTCCAGCGACAACTGCATCTGCAAATCCCTTTTTGATCTTCCATTATTTTCGATTTTGCGAATTATTGTTCGTTTGCACCGCATTTTTCCTAGTATCAACCCTTAGAAATTTTCTTTTCCTTTCGCTTTAAAGTCCTTCCCCATGCCGATCGTCAACCGCCGCCGTATTTCCCCGCCTGAGCCATGAACCCCAATCCACGCCAACTCCTGCTGCTGCAAGCCGTCCAGGCGCAGGGATCGGTCATGCTCGACGACCTGGCCGCCAAGCTCGGCGTCACCCTGCAGACCATGCGCCGCGACGTGCAGCGCCTGGCCGAAGAAGGCCTGCTGACCCGCTTCCACGGCGGTGTGCGGGTGCCGAGCTCGACCACCGAAAACATCGCCCACACGCAGCGCGAAAACCTCAATGCCGACGGCAAGGCCCGCATCGCGCGCGCCGTGGCCGAAGAGGTGCCGAACGACTGCTCGCTGATCCTCAACATCGGCACCACCACCGAGGCCATCGCCAAGGCCCTGCTGCACCACACGGGGCTGCGCGTCATCACCAACAACCTCAACGTGGCCATCATCCTGAGCGCCAACCCGCGCTGCGAAGTGATCGTGGCCGGCGGCGTGCTGCGCGGGCGCGACCGCGGCGTGGTGGGCGAGGCAGCCATCGACTTCATCCACCAGTTCAAGGTGGACATCGCCCTCATCGGCATCTCGGGCATCGAGGCCGATGGCAGCCTGCGCGACTACGACTTCCGCGAGGTGAAGGTGTCGCAGGCCATCATGGCCCATGCGCGCGAGGTCTGGCTGGCGGCCGACCACAGCAAATTCAACCGCCCGGCGATGGTGGAAGTGGCGCGGCTCGCGCAGATCGACCGGATGTTCACCGACGCGCCGATTCCCGAACCGTTTCCAGCACTCCTGAGCGAGGCGCAAGTGCGCTGCCATATTGCCTCCTGAGTGCGCCATCTCATCGAAAGCCAGACCCTCTCATGACCTACCTGCTCGCCTTGGACCAAGGCACCTCCAGCTCCCGCAGCATCGTGTTCGATGCGGACGGGCGCATCAAAGCCATGGCGCAGCTCGAACTCCCGCAGATGTTCCCGCAGCCCGGCTGGGTGGAACACGACCCGATGGAGATCTGGCGCACCCAGATCGCCACCGCGCGCCAGGTGCTGGCCGAGGCCGGCCTGAAGGCCAGCGACATCCATGCCGTGGGCATCACCAACCAGCGCGAGACCACCGTGGTCTGGCACCGCAAAACCGGCCAGCCGATCCACCACGCCATCGTCTGGCAGGACCGCCGCGCCGAACCGACCTGCGCCGCCCTGCGCGCGCGCGGCCTGGCCGGCACGATCCAGCAAAAGACCGGTCTGCTGATCGACGCCTATTTCTCCGGCACCAAGCTCAAGTGGATTCTGGACAACGTGCCGCAGGCACGCGAACTCGCGGCGCGCGGCGAGCTGGCCTTCGGCACCATCGACAGCTGGCTGATCTGGCAGCTCACCGGCGGCGCCGTGCATGCCACCGACGTGACCAACGCCGCCCGCACCATGCTGTTCAACGTGCACACCAACCAGTGGGACGCCGAGCTGCTGGAAGCGCTCGACATCCCGCCGGGACTGATGCCCGAGGTGCGCCCCAGCAGTTCACATTTCGGCGACGTGCTGCCCGCGTTGCTGGGCCACGCCATGCCGATCGGCGGCGTGGCCGGCGACCAGCAGAGCGCCCTGTTCGGCCAGGCCTGCTTCAAGGCCGGCATGGCCAAGAACACCTACGGCACCGGCTGCTTCATGCTGATGCACACCGGCAACAGCTTCCAGACCTCGCACAACGGCCTGATCACCACCAGCGCGGCGCAACCCACCAGCGCCACCGAATTCGCGCTCGAAGGCAGCGTCTTCGTCGGCGGTGCCGTGGTGCAGTGGCTGCGCGACGGGCTGCACGCCATCCAGAGCAGCAGCGAGGTGCAGACGCTCGCGCAAAGCGTGCCCGACTCGGGCGGCGTGATCATGGTGCCGGCCTTTACCGGCCTGGGCGCACCCTACTGGCAACCCGATGCGCGCGGCACCATCACCGGCCTCACGCGCGGCACCACCATCGCCCACATCGCGCGCGCGGCGCTGGAAAGCATCGCCTACCAGAGCGCCGCCCTGCTGCTGTCCATGAGCCGCGACGCGGTGCAGGCCGGCGGTGCCCCGGTGGCCGAGCTGCGGGTGGACGGCGGCGCCTGCGTCAACGACCTGCTGATGCAGTTCCAGGCCGACCTGCTCGGCATCCCGGTGATCCGCCCCGCGGTAACCGAAACCACAGCACTCGGCGCGGCCTTCCTCGCCGGGCTGTCGACCGGCGTCTACGCCAGCACCGACGAGCTGTCCGACCTATGGCGCGCCGAGCGGCGCTTCCTGCCCACCCTGAGCCCGCAGCGCGCCTCGGAGCTGATGGGGCAATGGGAACACGCGGTGCGACAGGCCTCGCTGGCTTGAGAGAGGTGAATACAGCTGGCCAATCAACCGCGTGAGCACCCTCGGCCATTAGACTTGGGGGCCATGCCGGAAGCCCCCGACTTTTCCTTCTTCGCCACACGCCGCAGCCTGCTGATCGCCACGGCCGGCGCCGCGCTGCTGCCAGGCTGCGGCGACCCCCAGCGGGCCACGGCCACGGCCACACCCGGCGCCCCTCGCCTGCGGCTGATCGGCGAGGCCACGCTGCCGCACCGGATGACGTTCAAGGGCACCACGGTGGGCGGCCTGTCGGGCCTCGACTATGACCCGGCGCAAGACCTGTGGGTCGCCCTCAGCGACGACCGCTCCGAACTGCAACCCGCGCGCTTCTACACGCTGCGCCTGGACATCACCGCGCAAGGCCTGGCCACGCCGGTGCTGCTGGACACCGTGCCGCTGCGCCAGCCGGACGGCGCCAGCTTCCCGAGCCGCCGGCAAGACGCCCAGGCCGAAGTGCCCGACCCCGAAGCCATCCGCTGGCGGCCGCAGACCCACACCTTGCTGTGGACCAGCGAAGGCGACATCCGCCATGGTGGCGACCCGGCATTTTTCGAAATGGCAAGCGACGGCCGGCAACTGCGCCGCTTCGCCCTGCCCGCGCATTTCAAGGCCGACGCCAGTGGCCGAAGCGGCCCGCGCGACAACCTCACGTTCGAAGGCCTGACGCTCACCCCGGACGGCGCCTCGGCCTGGGTGGCGATGGAAAACGCGCTGGTGCAAGACGGCCCGGTGCCCAGCGTGGCCGCGCCCGGCGGGCCCTGCCGCATCACCCGCTTCGACCTCGCCACCGGCCAGGCCACGGCCCAGCGCGCCTATGTGCCCGACGCGATCCCGCAGGCGCCCCTGCCGTCCATCGCTTATGCCGACAACGGCATCAGCGAAATCCTGGCGCTCGACGCGCAGCGGCTGCTGGTGTTGGAACGTGCCTACATGATGGGCGTGGGCAATTCGCTGCGGCTGTACCTGGTGGACACCCGCGACGGCTCCGACACCCTGGCCGAGGCAAGGCTGCAGCCAGCCCCGTCCGCCAACTGGTCGCCGATGCGCAAGACGTTGATCGCCGATTTCTCCAGCTTCGTCGGCCCGCAGCCTGGCGGCCGGCCGGGGCTTGCGCGGCTCGACAATACCGAGGGCATGGCCTGGGGGCCGCGCCTGCCCGGCCCCAACGGCCAGCCCGGCCCGCGCACGCTGGTCTTCGTCAGCGACGACAATTTCAACCCGCGCCAGACCACCCAACTGATCGCCTTCGAATTTTTGGAAAACCGACCATGACCAACACCTCCTCGACCTTTGGCAACAGCCAGCCCGGCAGCCTGCGCGAACCCTCTGCCGCGCACCAGCACATCGGCTTCATCGGCGGCGGCAACATGGCCAGCGCCATCATCGGCGGCCTGATCAAGCAAGGCGTGCCGGCCGACCACATCAGCGTCGTCGAGCCCTGGGCCGAGGCGCGTGAAAAGCTGAGCGCCGACTTCGGCATCACCGCGCAAGAACAACCCGGCCCAACGCTTGCCCGCGCCGGCACCGTGGTCTGGGCCGTCAAGCCGCAGACCTTCAAGGAAGCTGCGCTGCAGGCGCGCTTTCACACCAGACAGGCGCTGCACCTGAGCGTGGCCGCCGGCATCCGCAGCGACAGCATCGCCCACTGGCTCGGCACCGAACGCATCGTGCGCGCCATGCCCAACACCCCGGCCCTGGTCGGCAAGGGCATGACGGCGCTGTATCCCCGCCCCGGCACCACCGAACAAGATCGCCACATCATCGAACGTGTGCTCGCGCCGACCGGCGAGGTGTTGTGGGTGGCCGACGAAGTGCAGCTCGACGCGGTCACCGCCATCTCTGGTTCCGGCCCGGCCTACGTCTTCTATTTCATCGAAGCCATGACCCAGGCCGGCGCCGACATGGGCCTGAGCCGCGAACAGGCGCACCAGCTCGCCGTCGGCACCTTCGTCGGCGCCTCCGAGCTGGCCCGCCGCTCCAACGAGCCCCCCGAAATCCTGCGCCAGCGCGTCACCTCCAAAGGCGGCACCACTTATGCGGCCATCTCGCGCATGGAGCAGGACGACATCAAGACCCAATTCGTCCAGGCCATCCGCGCGGCAGAGCAGCGCGCGCGCGAATTGGGCGACGAATTCGGCGCAAGCTGACGTGCGCAGAGGTACTGCGCCAACGCCCACCGAACCTTAAGTGCTGCCATGCCACACCGCCCCACTTCGCCCACGCCAGCACAACCCGCGCTGGACTTCACCGCCCTGGTCGCTGCCATTCAGCAAGTGCAGACCCTCAGTGCTGCGGCGGCGAGCCGCGCAGTCAACGTCCAGCTCACGCTGCGCAACTGGGCCATCGGTGCGTATATCCACCACTACGAATTGCATGGGGCAGACCGGGCAGACTATGGCGATCGTCTTTTGCCCAGGCTGGCCGAGCGCCTTGGCAAAGAAAACATCGCCCGCACCCAAGAGCGCGAGCTGCGGCGATACAGGGCGTTCTACCTGACCTATCCGCAGATTCGGGAGTCGCTGTCTCCCGAATCCGTACCTGCAATGGTTTTGGAGTTTCGGGAGTCGGTGTCTCCCAAATCAGGTACGGCATTGATCAAGGCGGTCGAGGGCCGCAAGCTCCTGGAAAGTTTGTCGTTCAGCCACTTTGCGGAACTGCTGGCCATTGAAGACCCCTTCAAGCGTACCTTTTACGAAGTGGAGTGCATCCGTGGGAACTGGTCGGTCAGGGCACTTCAGCGGCAAATCAGTTCCTTGTATTTTGAGCGCTCAGGGCTCTCTCAAGACAAGGACAAGTTATCAGCCATGGCACACGCGACAGCGGAGCAGGCCTCACCCCAGCTCGCGATCCGCGACCCCTATGTTTTTGAGTTTCTGGGCCTCAAGCCCACCGAGACCATGGCGGAATCCGATCTCGAGCAGGCGATGCTGGCCAATTTGCAGGAATTCCTGCTGGAGCTTGGCCACGGCTTCTGCCTGGAAGCACGGCAAAAGAGCATCCTGATTGGGCAAACGCGGGGCTTCGTAGATCTGGTTTTCTATCACCGCATTCTGCGTTGTCATGTGCTGGTGGAACTCAAGCTGGATACGTTTCGCCACGAACATATTGGACAGCTCAACACCTATGTAGCATGGTTCCGGAAAAATATGATGCAGCCTGGCGACAACCCGCCCGTGGGCTTGTTGTTATGCACTGGCAAAGACCACGCATTGGTCGAATATGCGCTCTCCAGCATGAGCGATAGGTTGTTTGTGTCCAAGTACCAACTGGAGCTGCCCAGCAAGGAATTGCTTCAGCAGTTTCTGGACGACAAGTTCAAAGAGGTGAATGGTGCATGACCTGCGCTTCCTCGATTTCGAATACAGCGAAGACGACGCCGGCAACGGCCTGTTCGACGCGATGGCTTCGGTGTGGCCGGAGCAGCTGGCTGCGCTGCATGCCGAGATCGAGGCCGTGCTGGGCTGGGCGCACCGCCATTTCGGCAGCGTCCACGGGCCGCTGGACGAAGGGGGCGACTGGGACGTCGACCTCGGCGGTCTCACCGAAACCAGCACACCGCAAGCGCTGGCTTTCGATCCGTCGACGCAGCGGCTGACGGCCACGCCGGGTCTGCCTGGCAGGCCGCGGCACAGCATCACGCTGTCGATCGGCGCAACACCGGCCTTCTGCGCCGCGTTCAGGGAAGAGTTCGGACTGGACGCCGACTGATGCCGACTGATGCTGGCCCAGCGTGTCAGCGCACCAGGGTGTACCCACCCGCCACGCCGACGAACACGGCAAACCCCACCCAGTGGTTCAGCCGGAAGGCCTTGAAGCAGCCCTCACGCGTGCGTGCGCGGATCAGCGTCCAGTGCCATGCGGCCTGCAGCGCCGCGGCGGCAATGCCCAGGTAGAACACCGGGCCGAGCGCGCGGCCCCCGAGCGCCGCCACCCAGATCAGCAGATAGACCGCGTAGCTCAGCATGACCACGGCCACATCCAAACGGCCGAGGGTGATGGCCGAGGTCTTCATGCCGATCCGGAGATCGTCGTCGCGGTCGACCATGGCGTATTCGGTGTCGTAGGCCAGCACCCAGAACAGGTTGCCGAGCAGCAGCAGCCAGGCCAGCGGCGGCACACTCGCCCACCATGCGGCAAGGCCCAGGCCGCTCCACCCTGCCGCGCTGAACACCGACCACGGCGCGCCGCCCTGCACCGCCGCGAAGGCCATCGGAATGCCGAAGCTGAAAGCCACGCCGAGCACCGCCTGCGGCATCGAGACGAAACGTTTGGCATAGGGATAGACCAGCGCCACCGCCAGCGCCGGCACCGACCACACCACGGTCGCGGCATTGGTGGTCAGCACCAGTAAAAACGCCGCCAGCGCCAGCGCCGCGCCGAGCCACAAGGCCTCGCGCACCGATACGCGGCCGCTGGTCACCGGGCGCTGCGCCGTGCGTTTGACGTGGCGGTCGAAGTCGCGGTCGGCCACGTCGTTCACGCAGCAGCCGGCACTGCGCATGAGGATGGTGCCGAGCGTGAACACCACCACCAGGTGCCAGCCCGGAAAGCCGCCCGAGGCCACCCACAGGGCGCTGAGCGACGGCCACAGCAGCAGCAGCCAGCCGGCGGGCCGGTCCCAGCGGATAAGCTGCAGATAGAGTTGGCGTCTGGTGGGTGCGGAAGGCTTCATCGAAACATGAAGCTCAAGCCGCGCCGATGCCGATCTGGCGCAGATCGAGCTTGCCGTCGCGCATCGGCGGGCACCACAGGTAGGCGCCGGACACGGGCTTGGAGAAGCCGAACAGCGCATCGGTCTGGCCGTCGTCATACCCGGCCATGCGCCGCATCTGCGCCTCGAACGCCGCATGTGAATGGCCGAAGGCCACGAACAGCAGGCCGAACTTGTTGGCCAGCGCCCAGGGCATGGAGCGGCGCAGCACGAAGGCCTCGGGGTCGAAGCTTTCCTGCGCCGTACGCTTGACGTGGGCGGTGATGGGCGCGTCCTCGATTTCCTCGTTGTCGGCGATGCGGCGGCCCATGACGTGGTCGCGCACCTCGGCGGTCATGCCCTCGAAGGCATCGAGGTCGTGCACCCACTGCTGCACCGCCACGTAGCTGCTCTGGTCCAGCCCCGGCCCCTGGCCACTCACGAGGGCTGCGGCAATGGCCTCGTCGCCCTGCGGGTTCTCGGTGCCGTCTTCATAACCGCTGAGGTCGCGGCCGTGGGCGGCGCCGGGCTCGCCGTGGCGAAAGCCTTCAACCAGGCGGTCGAGATGAAAGGCCGGTGCGAGCGCGCGCTCGAGCTTGCGGGTGCGCAGCACGAGTTCGCCGCGGTCGCTGCCACGCAGCCAGCACCACAGCGCGGTGGGGGTGCTGGGCACCGGCACGCCGTGATCGGACAAGACCGGCATCTCGCGCAGGCCCGGCACCTCGGCGCCCAGCGCCTTGACCAGCAAGGGACCGACACCGACGACCAGGCTGGTGCCGTCGGCCAGTGCCGCAAGCCGTCCCAACGCGTCAACCAGCGCCGCACGGTCGGCATTGGCACCGAGCGAAAAGAACACATACCGGGCCGCCGGCGGGATCGGCGCCATCACACCGGGCTGCACAAACTTCAATGTGGTTTCCATTTTTTAGGATCGCAGGACAAAGGTTCAGGACAATCTTTTCACGCCGGGCAACTCGCAGGCGTAGATGGCGTTGCGCAGCGCGGCGATGGCCTCGTAGCGGGTGAAGCTGCGGCGCCAGGCCAGCACCACGCGGCGCGTGGGCGGGTCACCGTCGAACGGCAGGTAGCGCACATAGGCGTCTTCGTCGCGCTTGCGTTTGGGGCGCACACCGGCCGCACTCAGCGCATCGCGCGGCACGCTCAGGCGCGGCACCAGGGTCACGCCCATGCCGGCAGCGACCATGTGTTTGATGGTCTCGAGCGAGGAACCTTCGAAGCTCTTGCGGATGCCTTCGGCGTCGCTGGAGAACCGCGCGAACTCGGGACAGACCTCGAGCACGTGGTCGCGGAAGCAATGGCCGCTGCCCAGCAGCAGCATGGTCTCGCTCTTGAGCAGTTCGGCACTCACCGTCTCCAGCTTGGCCAGCGCATGCGCGGCGGGCACCACGGCCAGGAAGGGTTCGTCGTACAGCGGCGCGATGGCCAGGCCGGTGTCGGGGAAAGGCTCGGCCATGATGGCGCAGTCGATCTCGCCGGTGCGCAGCATCTCCAGCAGCTTGACGGTGAAGTTCTCCTGCAGCATCAGCGGCATCTGCGGCGTGTGGGCGATGGTCTGCCTGACCAGGTCGGGCAGCAGGTAAGGCGCAATGGTGTAGATCACCCCGAGCCGCAGCGGGCCGGCCAGCGGGTCCTTGCCGCGCTTGGCGATCTCCTTGATGTTGGCCGCCTGCTCCAGCACGCTCTGGGCCTGCCGCACGATCTCTTCGCCCAGCGGCGTGACCGTGACCTCATTGGCGCTGCGCTCGAAGAGCTTGACGTCGAGCTCCTCCTCCAGCTTCTTGATCGCCACCGACAACGTGGGCTGCGACACGTAGCAGGCATCGGCGGCCTTGCCGAAATGTTTCTCGCGGGCAACGGCGACGATGTATTTCAATTCGGTGAGAGTCATGGATGGCTATTGTCTACCACCCTTCGCAAGGCGGTCCACCTTGCGGCATCCGCGCGCGGACAGCAGCACGTTTTGTTACAGTCGATCGCGGCGAACTATATCCAGAGGAGACAAATCCACGAGGCTATTTCCGGCAACGCTCAGCGGGCGACTTGCCTGGGGTTTTGCGGCCATGCTGTTGTTCATGGCGCGCGCATCACGGCGCTGCACACGGCTTATACCCAGGGCAACGACGAGGCCGTGCAACTCGGCTCGCGCGAGATCGCCACCGGCAACCACGATCTCAGCAACCGCACCGAACAGCAGGTGGCGGCCTCCACCGGCAAGCAGAGCCAGGAGCTCGACCTGATCAACCAGGCCGTGGCCTCGCTGGACCGCATGACGCAGCAGAACGCCGCCATGGTGGAAGAAAGCGCGACGGCGGCCAGCAGCCTGAGCCCGTGAGGACGGCGGGGCCGGCAATACCGCGCCGGCTTGGCGCGCATCTTTACATGCCGAAGGTTGTCATTTGTCATCTTCAGTGGCTAGCATGCGCGTGCATTTCCGCACGAGATCAACCACAAGGACAAGAGACCCATGACGGACCTCAGCCACTCCACGGACACATCTTCAACCGACACCAATAACGACCATGCTGCCGCGCCCGAACTGAACCGCCGCCACTTCCTGGGGGGCGTGGCCCTGGCCGGCGTCGGCGCATCGCTGGCCGCCTGCGCCACCGATGGCCCGCGCGGCGCCAGCGCGATGCAGAGCAGCGCCGCGGACAGCGCGCTGCGCAAAAGCGTCAAGACCGTGGTCGTGATCTACGCCGAGAACCGCAGCTTCAACAACCTGTTCGCCACCTTCCCCGGGCTGGAAAAGCCGCTGTCTTCACTCAAGCCGGGTGACTTCGCCCAACGCGACCGCGATGGCAAGCTCCTGGGCAAGCTGCCCCCCACTTGGGGCGGCGTGGTGCAGGCCGGCCCCCAGGTGGTGGAAGGCGTGAGCTACGAGGTCGGTAAGCAATACCAGGCCGACCTGCCCAATGCCCCGTTCGAACTGAAGGGCCCGCAAGGCGAAGCGCTGCCGCTGGGCCTGGTGACCCGCGACCTGATTCACGCCTTCTTTCACAACCAGATGCAGATCAATGGCGGTAAGAACGACGGCTTCGCGGCCTGGACCGATGCCGGCGGCATCACCATGGGCTATTACGCCGACACCCGCTTCAACCTGCGGCTGTGGGACCTGGCCAAGGAGTTCGTGTTGTGCGACAACTTCTTCCAGGGTGCGTTCGGCGGCTCGTTCCTGAACCACCAGTACCTGGTGGCCGGCACCGTGCCGTTCTATCCGAACGTGATGAATTCGCCGGCCCGCACCCAGGTGGCCAAGCTGCAAAGCAGCGACCCCACCGACTTCCGGCTGGCGCCGGCCGAAGGCAGCCCGGCCAGCGCCATGGACGGCCCGCCCAAATTCAGCCCGAATGCACTCACCCCCGACGGCTACGCCGTCAACACCATGGCGCCGCCCTACTGGCCGACCTGGTCGCGCGATCCCGCCAACCCGGACTACGCCGCGCCCAACCAGCCCCAGGTGCTGGTGCCGCAGGTGCACCAGCACATCGGCGACAAGCTGGACCAGAAGGGTGTGGACTGGGCCTGGTACGCCGGCGCCTGGCAGGCCACGCTGGACCAGTTCAAGGACTCCAACGGCATCCCCAAGATCCCCAACTTCCAGTACCACCACCAGCCGTTCAATTACTTCAAAAACCTCGGCCCTGAGAATCCCACCGCCCGCACCAAACACCTGCGCGACGGCGGCCTGGGGGACGAGTCCCGCACCAACCGCTTCTTCGCCGACATCGAAGCCGGCAAGCTGCCGCCGGTGAGCTTCTACAAGCCCCAGGGCAACCTGAACATGCACGCCGGTTATGCCGACGTGAGCTCGGGCGACCGCCACATCGCCCACGCCGTCAAGCTGCTGCGCGCCAGCCCGCAGTGGGAGAACATGGTGGTGGTGGTCACCGTCGACGAAAACGGCGGCTGGTGGGACCACGTGGCCCCGCCCAAGGGCGACCGCTGGGGCCCCGGCACACGCCTGCCGGCGCTGGTGATTTCACCGTTCGCGCGCAAGGGCACGGTGGACCACACGGTTTATGACACCGGCTCCATCCTGCGCCTGATCACCCGGGTGTTCGGCCTGGAAAAGCTCGACGGCCTGAAGCAACGCGACGACGCCATGCAGGCCCGCGGCCAGCAGCCGATGGGCGACATGACCAACACGCTGCAGCTCCCGGCCTGAACCACGTCAAGGAATCACGGCGCCGATCACCGCGCCGGTGGCCTTGACACCGGTTGTCACGATCACCGCGCCGGTCGTCACCACCGCGTCGGCCACGGCAATCACGGCACAGCCACTACAGGCCCCGAGCACCAACAAGACCGGTCCCAAATGCCGCACCAGGCGGCCGCAAGATTGCCACATACACTCCCTTTTCATTTTCAAGCTTTCAGATATTCTGCCTTGCCGCCGAGCCAGCGCGCAACATGCCGCTCGGCCAGCCGGGGATGGCGTTCCAGCATCGCCGGCGCCACCTCGCGGGCCCAGGCCAGCAGCTCGGTGTCGGTGGCCAGGTCGGCGAAACGCAGCAGCGGTGCGCCGGACTGGCGTGCGCCGAGGAATTCACCGGGGCCGCGGATCTCCAGGTCGCGCCGGGCGATCTCGAAACCGTCGTTGGTCTCGGCCATGGCCTTGAGCCGGGCGCGCGCGATCTGGCCGAGTCTGGGCGCATCGCCGGTGGAATAAAGCAGCACGCAGGCCGAAGCTGCCGCGCCGCGCCCGACACGCCCACGCAATTGGTGCAGCTGACTCAGGCCGAAGCGTTCGGCATGCTCGATGACCATCAGCGAAGCGTTGGGCACGTCCACCCCGACCTCGATCACCGTGGTGCTGACCAGCACCGCCATCACGCCTTCGGTGAACAGCAGCATCACCGCCTTCTTCTCGGCCACGGGCATGCGCGAATGCAGCAGGCCGACCATCACACCAGGCAGGGCGGCGGTCAGCGCCTCATGGGTTTCGGTGGCGTTGCGCAGGTCCAGCGCCTCGCTTTCTTCGATCAGCGGGCAGACCCAATACACCTGGCGGCCCTGGTCGAGCTGGGCACGGATGCGCTCGACCACCTCGTCGCGGCGCTGGTCGTGAATGACCTTGGTGACGATCGGCGTGCGGCCGGGCGGCAGTTCATCGATGGTGGACACGTCGAGGTCGGCGTAATAACTCATGGCCAGGGTGCGCGGAATCGGCGTAGCGGTCATCATCAGCAGGTGTGGCTCAAAAACTGACAGCCCCCACGCTCCGCCGCTGCGCGGGTCGCTGCCCCCCGAGGGGGCGCGTTCCAGCTTGGGGCGGCCCGGCGCTGAAACCGCACTTTCCAACAGGCCACCACTGTGCATCTTGTCGCGCAGCGCCAGCCGCTGCGCCACGCCGAAGCGGTGCTGTTCGTCGATCAGTGCCAGCGCCAGCCGCTGGAACACCACCCGCTGCTGGATCACCGCATGGGTACCCACCACCAGCGCGGCCTCGCCGCTGGCGATCAGGGCCAGCATGGCGTCGCGCTCCTTCTTCTTCTGGCTGCCGGTGAGCCAGGCCACCTTCAGGCCGCGCGGCGCGAGCAAGGGTTCGAGCCAGCCCACCAGCTTGCGGAAATGCTGGTCGGCCAGGATTTCGGTGGGCGCCATCAACGCGCACTGCCAGCCAGCGTCGATGCAGATGGCCGCGGCCAGCGCCGCCACCACGGTCTTGCCCGCGCCCACGTCGCCCTGCAGCAGGCGGTTCATCGGCACCGGCCGGGCCAGGTCTTCGGCGATCTCGGTGCCGACGCGGCGCTGCGCGGTGGTGAGCGCAAACGGCAGCACGGCCAGCAGTTGTTCGTGCAGCGAGAGCGCGGCCGAGCGCGCAGGCAGCGGTGGTGGGACCAGGGGCGGCGCACGCAGGCGGTCACGCTCGCGTTTGGCGAACAGCTGCGACAGCTGCTGGGCCAGCAGTTCCTCGGCCTTCAGCCGCTGCCAGGCTGGGTGGCTGCGGTCTTCCAGCGCGGCCAGTGACACGTCGGGCGTGGGATGGTGCAAAAAATAAAGCGCGTCGCGCAGGCTCCACATGCGCGGCCGGCCGGCCTGCTCCGAGCCCCTGGGCGCGTAGCCGGGCAGCGCAGCCGGCAAGGTCTCGCTGAAATCGGCACGCTGCAGGCCGCTTTGCACGGCGCGGCGCAGGTAGGCCTGGGGCAAACCGGCCACCGTGGGGTAGACCGGTGTCAACGCCTGCGGCAGTTCGCCACCGGCCGCCTGAAACTGCGGGTGCAGCATCTGCCGGCCGAGGAAGCCGCCGCGGATTTCGCCGCGCACCCGCACCTGCGCGCCCACGGCCAGCGCCTTCTGGTGCGAGGGATAAAAGGTGAAGAAGCGCAGGGTGCAGGTGTCCGAGCCGTCGTCCACTGTCACCAGCAGTTGACGACGCGGGCGCAGGCTGATTTCGGCAGCGGTCACCACGGCCTCGACCTGCACCGTCTCGCCCTCGCGCGCGTCGGCCAGCCGCATCAGGCGGGTCTCGTCCTCATAACGCAGCGGCAGGTGCAGCGCAAGATCGATGTCGCGGCGCAGGCCTAGCTTCTGCAAGGCTTTCTGGGCGGGGCTGGTGGCGCGGCGGGGGCTGTTGGCCTCGGCCTGCGGGGTTTCGGGCATTGCGCAATTTTGCCCTGAGTGATTCCTCACCCAAAAATACATCTCGATTTTTCGCGGACCACGTCATACTAGTAAACACCCTTACTTTTCCACGCTCCATCGGCCAATGCTCAAGCGCATCCGCACCCAGCAACTCGTCCTGGGCATGCATCTCACCGAATTCTGCGGTTCATGGATGGAGCATCCGTTCTGGCGCAGCCATTTCGTACTGACCGACCGCGTCGACATCGAACGCATCCTGGCCAGCAGCATCAAGGAAGTGTGGATCGACGTCAGCAAGGGGCTGGACGTGCCGGCGGACGCGCCCGTTGTCCACAAGGCCGACAAGGCCAGTGCGGCCGAAGCTGTCAAAACCATCGAAGAAGCAACCCCGGCCAGCGCGCCGGTCGAGCGCGACACGGCCAGGGCCAGCACCGCGGTTGAACTGGCACGGGCCGCGCGCATCTGCGCCAAGTCGCGCCAGGCGGTGACAGCAATATTCAAGGAAGCCCGGCTCGGCCGCGCGGTAGACACCACCGTGGCCCAGCATGTGGTGCAGGAAATCGCCGACTCGGTGGTACGCAACAGCGAGGCGCTGATCGGCCTGGCGCGCATCAAGATGGCCGACGACTACACCTACATGCATTCGGTGGCGGTCTGCGCCCTGATGGTGGCGCTGGCGCGCCGGCTCGGCCTGGACGAGGCGCAGACCCGCTCGGCCGGCGCGGCCGGGCTGCTGCACGACCTGGGCAAGGCCGCCATGCCGCTGGCGGTACTGAACAAGCCCGGCCGGCTTACCGACGAGGAGTTCACCCTCATCAAGAGCCACCCCGCCGAAGGCCATGCCATTTTGCTGGCCGGCAACACCACCGATGCCATCGTCCTCGACGTCTGCCTGCACCACCACGAGAAGACCGACGGCTCGGGCTACCCCAAAGGCCTGCGCGGCGACGACATCAGCCTGTTCGCCCGCATGGGCGCGGTGTGCGACGTGTATGACGCGGTCACCTCCAACCGGCCCTACAAGAGCGGCTGGGACCCGGCCGAGGCGCTGCGCAAGATGGCCGGCTGGGCCGAGGGGCATTTCGACCCGACGGTGTTCCAGGCCTTCGTGAAATGCCTGGGCATCTACCCCATCGGTTCGCTGGTACGACTCAGCTCCGGGCGCATCGGCGTGGTGATGGAGCAAAGCGGCGGCTCGCTGCTGATGCCCCGGGTCAAGGTGTTTTTTTCGGTCAAGAAAGACGAACGCATCGAGCCGGAAGTGATCGATCTGTCGACCCCGGGCTGCAAGGAAAAGATCGCCGGCCGCGAAGACCCGGCCTACTGGCGCTTCCGCGACCTGAACCAGCTCTGGTCGGGCCTGGGCGCGGCGCCGTGGTAAGTTCGGGCCCGCATTGTTCCAGCCGCCACGGCTGACGCTTCTTTTTCCCGATTTTTTCGGCGGGCCTGTAAAGCCCAGTCCTCATGCACATGTCCCTGCGCAACTTCACACTCAGCGATTTCGACTTCGTCCTGCCCGAGGCCCTGATCGCCCAACACCCCGCCAGCGAACGCAGCGCCTCGCGCCTGCTCGACGGCACGGCCCCCACACCGGTGGACCGCATCTTCCGCGAACTGCCCGGCCTGCTGCGCGCCGGCGACCTGCTGGTGTTCAACGACACCAAGGTCGTCAAGGCCCGGCTGTTCGGCGAAAAGGCCAGCGGCGGCAAGGTGGAACTGCTGGTCGAACGCGTGCTCAGCGGCAACCAGGTGGCGGCCCACATGCGGGTCAGCAAGAAGCCCGAGCCGGGCGCCACCATCACCATGGCCGGTGGCAATGGCTTCCGCGCCACCCTGCTCGGGCGCTGGCCCGATGCCGACGGCACGCTGTTTCGCTTCGTGTTGTCGAACGACGCGGGTGAAGACCCGTACACGCTGATGGAGCGCCACGGCCACGTGCCGCTGCCGCCCTACATCACCCATACCGATTCGGCCGAAGACGCCGAGCGTTACCAGACCGTGTTTGCCCGCGCGCCCGGCGCCGTGGCCGCGCCCACCGCGGCGCTGCATTTCGACGCCGCCTTGCTGGCCGCGCTCGAAGCCCGCGGCGTGCAGCGCGCCAGCGTCACGCTGCACGTGGGTGCCGGTACCTTCCAGCCGGTGAAGACCGAAAACCTGGCCGAACACCAGATGCACAGCGAGTGGTACGAGGTACCCGCCGCCACGCAGCAGGCCATTACCGACACCCGCGCGCGCGGTGGCCGTGTGGTGGCGGTGGGCACGACCAGCGTGCGCACACTCGAATCCTGGGCCGCGTCGGGCCTGGCCAGCGGCGACACCCGCATCTTCATCACACCGGGCTTCGACTTCAAGCTGGTGGACGTGCTGATCACCAACTTCCACCTGCCCAAGAGCACACTGATGATGCTGGTCAGCGCCTTCGCCGGCTACGACCACATCATGGCGCTGTACCGCCACGCCATCGCGGGACAATACCGGTTCTTCAGCTACGGCGACGCGATGCTGCTGGAGCGAAAAGCCGCTGGCTGAGTGCCGCTTTCCGGATCATCGACAATCCGGGGCATGCTTCAGTTCGACCTTCTCACCACCGACCCCACCTCCCACGCGCGCCGCGGCCAGCTCACGCTGAACCATGGCGTGGTGCAGACCCCCATCTTCATGCCCGTGGGCACCTACGGCACCGTCAAGGGCGTGATGCCGCGCAGCCTGGAGGAGATGGGCGCGCAGATCATCCTGGGCAACACCTTCCACCTGTGGATGCGGCCGGGCCGCGACGTGATGCAAAGCTTCGGCGGGCTGCACGGCTTCGAGAAGTGGAACAAGCCCATCCTCACCGATTCGGGCGGCTTCCAGGTGTGGAGCCTGGGCGCGATGCGCAAGATCACCGAAGAAGGCGTGCACTTCGCCTCTCCGGTGAACGGCGACAAGCTGTTCATGTCGCCCGAAGTGAGCATGCAGATCCAGACCGGGCTGAATTCCGACATCGTGATGCAGCTCGACGAATGCACGCCGTACGAGACCAAGGGCCACCTCACCACCGAAGCCGAGGCGCGCAAGTCGATGGAGATGAGCCTGCGCTGGGCCAAACGTTCGCAAGACGAATTCGCGCGGCTCGAAAACCCGAACGCGTTGTTCGGCATCGTGCAGGGCGGCATGTTCAAGAACCTGCGCCAGGAGTCGCTCGACGCGCTGGTGGCGATGGACTTCCCGGGTTATGCCGTGGGCGGCGTCAGCGTGGGCGAACCCAAGGACGAGATGCTGGACATCATGGCCCACACGCCGCACCGCCTGCCGGCGCACAAGCCGCGTTACCTGATGGGCGTGGGCACGCCGGAAGACCTGGTGCAAGGCGTGGCCGAAGGCGTGGACATGTTCGACTGCGTGATGCCCACGCGCAATGCGCGCAACGGCACCATCTTCACCCGCTACGGCGACCTGAAGCTGCGCAACGCCCGCCACAAGGCCGACCACCAGCCGCTGGACGCCACCTGCACCTGCCACGCCTGCGCCGGCACTTCAGGGATTCCATGGGCCGACGGCGGCCGCGACGGCTTCAGCCGCGCCTACCTGCACCACCTCGACCGCTGCGGCGAAATGCTCGGGCCCATGCTCACCACGGTGCACAACCTGCACTACTACCTGAACCTGATGCGCGAGGTGCGCGAGGCACTGGACGCGGGCACGTTCGCGGCGTTCCGGGCGCAGTTCAAGGCCGACCGCGCACGCGGGGTGTGAGACCTTTCAGGTGCGGGATTTGGCAACGGCAAGAGCCTCGCCCATCAGCCCGCGCGGCCGCATCACCAGCATCAATGCGATCAGCACGCCGATCAGCACCACCTGCAGCGGCGCGGCGCGGGCCTGGTCGGCCTGCGACACCAGGCCGCGCAGCAGGCCGCCGGCCGCCGTCCAGAAGCCCCACACCAGGAAGGCCCCGGCGATGGCGCCACGGTTGTTGCCCGAGCCGCCGACGATCAGCATGGCCCAGAGCTGGAAAGTCAGGATCGGCAGAAAGTCTTCTGGCGCGATGAAGCCCACGAAGTGCGCATACACCGCGCCGCCCAGCCCCATCAGCATGCTGCCGATGACGAAGCTCTGCAGGCGCACCGCGAAGGAACGCTTGCCCAATGACGACGCCGCGTCCTCGTCTTCACGGATCGCACGCAGCACACGGCCCCAGGGGCTTTGCACCAGCTTCTCCAGCGCGACGTAGACCACGGCCAGCAGCAGCAGTGTCATCAGAAGGTAGGCCAGCGTCCATGGCAGGCCGGTGCCGAGCCAGGCCTGCATCGGCTTGGGAATGAACTGCACGCCGAACGGTCCGCCGGTCAGGCCCTTGGCATTGTTGGCCACGAGCTGGATGGTGACGGCAATGCCGAAGGTGGTGATGGCCAGGTAGTCTTGCCGCAGCCGCAAGGCCAGCGTGCCGACCAGCAGGCCGACCAGCCCAGTCACTCCCATCGCCGCCAGCATGCCCACCGCCACCGGCCAGTTGAGGCCGCCGAGCCGGCCTGCGGTTTCGGGCGTGGTCAGCAGCGCCGAGGTGTAGGCGCCGATGGCCACGAAGCCGGCCACGCCGACGTTGAACAGGCCGGTGAAGCCCCACTGCAGGTTCAGCCCCAGCACGATGATGGCGAAGGCGCCGGCGAAGACCAGGAAGAAGCTGCCGTAGGACAGCCAGCCCGAAAGATCCGGCATCATCGTTTTTCTCCGAACAGTCCGGTGGGCCGCACCATCAGGATCGCGATCAGCACCGCGAAAGCGGCCGCCGAACGGTATTCCGCGCCGACCACGGTGACCGAGGCACTCTCGGCCAGGCCGACGATCAGGCCACCCAGCACCGCGCCCCAGATCGAACCGATGCCGCCGAGGATCACCGCCGCGAACAGCGGCAGCAGCAGATCGACGCCCATGGTCGGGCGCAACTGCACGGTGATGCCGGCAAACACGCCGGCCACCGCAGCCAGCACGCCGCCGATGAGCCAGGTGGCGCGCAGCACACGCTCCGGATCGATGCCGGTCACACGCGCCAGGCCGGGGTTGATGGCGGTGGCACGCATCGAGCGGCCCAGCGTGCTGCGGCTCAGAAACAGGTGCAGGCCGGTCACGGTGACCAGTGTGAGCGTGAGCACGAAGAGCTGGTCCGGCGTGACGCGCAGGCCACCCCAGACGCTGCGCGGCAGCAGCGGTATCGCAATCTGCAGGTTCTGCGTGTAGTACCGCGGCACGCCGCCCTGCCAGAACAGCAGCAGGTTGCGCAATGCCAGCGCCGCACCGAAGCTCGCGATCACCAGCGTGATGGCGCCCTGCTTCCTCAGCCGTTTGAACAGCACGGTGTCGAGCCCGAGCGCCAGCAGCGCCGTGAGCCCGGCCGACACGACAAGTGCGATCAGCAGGCCCCAGCCGAAGGAGAACGGCCCGATCGGCGCGGCCAGGCCGGCGTTCAGCGCCGTCAGGCCGGTGGACGCCATCAGCGCCAGGTAGGCGCCCCAGCCCAGCAACTCGCCATGGCTGAAGTTGGAAAAACGCACGATGGACAGGGTCATGCTCAGCCCGATCGCACCCAGAGAAACCACGGAGCCGATGATCAGCCCGTCCGCAATGATCTGCAGCATCAGGTGGTTTCCTTCGAGGCTTGGCGACCAGTGTGGCGGCCCAGATAGAGTTCGGCGATGCGTGCGTCGCCCAGCAGTTCGGCCGAGGTGGCGACGATGCGCTCCCTGCCTTCCACCAGCACCGCGGCACGGTCGGCCAGGGCCAGCGCGGCCTTCACGTTCTGCTCCACCAGCAGCACGGTGACGCCGCTGTCGCGTACCTCGCGCAGCTTGGCGAACACCTGGTCCACCAGCTTGGGGCTCAGGCCGGCCGAAGGCTCGTCCAGGATCAGCAGGCTGGGCCGGGCGATCAGGGCGCGCGCCACGGCCAGCATCTGCCGCTGCCCGCCCGAGAGTTGCCCGGCCGGCAGCTTGCGCTGGCGGTGCAGGTCGGGGAACATGGCATAGACCGGGTCCAGCCGTTCGCGCCGGTCGGCCTTCATGACCGCGGCGGCAAGCTCCAGGTTTTCAGCGACGCTGAGGTTGACGAACACGTTCTCGGTCTGCGGCACGAAGGCCAGGCCCTGGAACACCATCTGGTGCGCCGGCGTCCTGGTGATGTCGCGCCCGGCCAGGAGGTTGCGCCCGCCGCTGATCGGCACCAGCCCGGCCACGGCCTTGACCAGCGAAGACTTGCCCGCACCGTTCGGCCCGAGGATGGCGAAGATTTCATTCGACTGCACGGTAAGCGATGCGCCGCGCACGATCAGCAAGCCGGGCTCGTAGCCGGCCTGCAGGGCTTCGATCTGCAATGCGGGTGAATTGGGATGGGCGCTCATGCGGCCGTCCCCAGATAGGCTTCCACCACGCGCGGATCCTTGAGCACGGTGCCGGCATCGCCGGAGGTGAGCAGTTCGCCCTGCGCCATCACCATGACCGGCTGGCACAGTGTGGCGACGAGGTCCATGTTGTGTTCGATGATGAGGAAGGTGGCGCCCTGTTTGTTCAGCTCGGCGACCTTGTCGACGATCTGGTCGAGCAGCGCCGGGTTCACGCCCGCGCCCGGCTCGTCGAGCAGGATCAGTTTCGGTTTCGACACCATCACCCGCGCCAGCTCCAGCAGCTTGCGCTGGCCACCCGACAAGACCCGCGCAGGCTGGGCTTCCAGCGTGGACAGGCCGACAAAATCGAGCCAGTGGCGCGCGGCGGCACGTGTCTGCGTTTCCTGTGCCGCCACCTTGCCGGGCTGGAACCAGTTGGCCCAGAAACGTTCGCCGAGCTGGCCGGTGGGCGCGAGCATCACGTTGTCGAGCACCGTCATTTCAGGGAACGGCCTCGGAATCTGGAAGGTGCGCGCCAGGCCAGCCTGGAACACGTCGCAGGCCGGCAGCCCGGCGATGGCCACGCCGTCCAGCGTCACCCGGCCGGACGCGGGTTTCATGAAACCCGCGAGGCAGTTGAACAAGCTCGTCTTGCCCGCGCCGTTCGGCCCGATCAGGCCGCCGATGCTGCCCGCCTGCAGGCGGAACGACACCTTGTTCACCGCCTGATGACCGCCGAAGTTCTTCGACAGGTTTTCGACGACCAGCAGGTCCTTGGGACTGGTCATGGTTCAGATGGCACTGGTGATGGCTTCGGCTTCGATCTCGACGCGGTAACCCTCGCCGATCAGCTCTTTCACCGCCAGCATGGTGTTGGCCGGACGGATGTCGCCGAAGTAATGGCCGTGCACCGCGCTCACCACCCGCCAGTCGGCCGCGTCGGTGAGGTAGATGCGCGTGCGCACCACGTCCTGCAGCTTCCCGCCGAGCGCCTTGATGCTGGCGTCGATCTTGTCGAGGATGTAGATGGCCTGCACCGCGGCGTCGCCCTGGCCGATGAGCTGGCCGCCACCATGGGTGGCGGTGGTGCCCGAGACCATGATGCGCTCGCCCACACGCACGGCGCGTGCATAACCGGCCAGCGGCTCCCAGACGCTGCCGCTGTCGATGGTCCAGCGGTCTTCATGGCCAGGCACGCGAATACGCGGCCATAGCGGCGCCACCGACTCGAGGTGGTGGCTCAGGTCACCGGAGGCCGTGAGGAATGGCGGGCGGCGGTATTCGTCGCCGCAGTCGCCGGGCAGGCGGCGCGTCGTGGCGAAGGCCGCGTCCAGCGTGGCGTGGTCTGCCTCGTCGAGCGCGAAATCGAACAGCTTGAGGTTGTCGGCTCGGTGTTCGCGTTCACCCAGGCGCGCGCCCAGGATCACCGCCGCCACCGCGGGCTGCTCCAGCACCCAGCGCGTGGCCACGTTGGAGATCGACACGCCATGTTTCCGGCCGATGCTGTGCGCGGCCTGCAGCACGGCCTGCAGCGCGGCCCAGCCACCCACGGCGTCGATGAAGCGGCGGTACTTCATCTTGCTCCAGTCGTTGACTTCGGCGGGTTCGGCCGCCCCCAGCCACTTCTCGCTGAGAAAGCCGCCGCCGAGCACCCCATAGGTCAACAGGCGCACGCCGCGCTCCAGGCACAGGCTGGCCATGGCCTCGGTGCCACGCCGGTCGAGCAGCGACATGCAGACCTGGTTGCTCGCAATCGGGATGCCTTCACCGAGCAACACACGCAGGTGTGGGGTGTCGAAATTGGCCAGGCCGAGGTGGGAGATCAGCCCCTCCTCGCGCAGCCGGGCGAGTTCGACCATGGCATCGATGTAGCGCGGGTCGTCGAAGGTCCACCAGTGGAACTGCATCAGGTCGATGCACGGCACCTGCAGCCGGTCGATCGCGCGCAGCACACCTTCACGCACCACCGCGGCGGTCATCGGGCCGGGCGGCGGACACCATTTGGTGAAGGCCCGCACGCCGGGCCGGTCTTTGGACGCCATCAAGCTGCCGGTGATGACCTCGGCCGAACCGTAGTGGTCGGCCATGTCGAAGGTGTCGAAGCCGGCCCGTGCATAGTCGGCCATGGCCGCCGCGCCCTGCTGCGGATCGATCGGCGAGCCGCCACGCTCCATGTCGGCCACTTGCCACAGGCCGGTGACGATGCGGGATATCTCCAGGCCCGGCGCGAGCAGGCTGCGTTCGGGTCGAACAGCAGGAACGCTCATTTCGGCAGCTTGGCCTGCACGGCCTGCACGTCTTCGGCGGACATCTGGCCGACCGTGGCAACTTCGCCATTGGTGATCTTCCAGGTACGGAACGGGCCGGCGATGTCGCCGTTCCTGTCGAATTCCACCGGGCCGATCACCCCCACATAACGCACCGGTTTCTTCTCGCGGATCAACTGCATGGCGCGCGCAAAACCCTGTGGCCCGGCATAGACCACTTCACCGCCGGGCGCGGTGACCTTGCGGACCGCATCGCGGATCGCCGCGGCTTCGAACTTGCCGGCCTGTGCAATGGCCAGGCCGAGGATGGCGCCGGCGTCGAAGGCGCGGTCGGCCGCCGGCGCTCCCGCATCGAAGCCACCGCTCATCGCGGGATAGGCGCTGGCGAAGAAGGTGGTGGACGGCGTGGTGGTCGATCCCGACGAGGTGCCATAGGCATTGGCCAGGAACTGCGGGCCCACGCCCTTGATGAAGTCGGCGGCGTTCATGCCGTCGTTGAGCAGGAACTTCTGCGGGCCGCCCTGCTGAATCCAGGTGCGCACGATGGTGGTGCCGTCGCCAGGGTAGCCGATGAAGTACAGCGCCGGCGGATCACTCTTCAGCGCCTTGGTGACCTCGGCGTTGTACGAAGACTGCTCGGGGTTGTACGGCGTCACGTCGATGATCTTGCCGCCGAGCGCTTCATAGGCACGGCGGAATTCGCTGCCCATGTTCACGCCGAAGTCGTTGTTGACGTGGATGATGGTCAGCGACTTCATGCCCTGGTCGAGCGCGTATTTGGCGGCGGCCGTGCCCTGCAGCGCATCGCTGGTGATGGTGCGGAAGAACCAGCCATTGGTCTTGCCGTCGGTGGCCAGCTTGGTGAGCGAGGGAGACGACGAAGCTGGCGAGATCTGCACCACGCCCGCCGGGGCGGTAACCGAGGTGACGATGGGAATCGTCACCGAGCTGATGATGCCGCCGATGATGGCCGGCACCTTCTTCAGGTCCACCAGCTGGCGCGCCTGGTCGACGCCAACCGAGCCCTGGCTTTGCGCGTCGCGCACGTCGAAGCCGAGTTTGCAGCCGGCAATGCCCTGCGCCCCCGCTGCCTTGTTCAACTCACCGAAGGCAAGTTCGACGGACTTGCTTGCGGCCTGGCCATAACGCCCCGCAGCACCGGTGAGCGACACCACCATGCCCACGGTGTGGGTGCAAGAGGGCGACTGCGCCGAGGCGGTGATGGCGGTCATGGAACCGAAGGCGGCTACAAGCGCCAGGGCGGTGGTGGACTTGGGAAAGCGCATGGTGAAGGACTCCGGTGGGGTTGGGTGGAGGAACGAAAGGCTTAGAACGCGTTTACGTTTTTAGGTCTTGTTGAGGTCGTACTTCATGATCCGGCCGTGGGGTCCGGTCTTGTCGCGCTCAAGGCTGTAGGTGTCGCCCGCAGGGCCGGGGCAGGCCGCGAGGATGGGATCGAGCAGCGCATGGTCCGCCGCATCGAGCTTCAGGCGAAAGACTTCGAGTGTGTCGCCGATGCGGTTGCCGTAGCGTGCGCCGACGATGGCCGCGGCCACGGCCGGCTGGTCCAGCACCCAGCGGATCGCCACGGTGGAAAGCTGCACACCATGCCGATCCGCGATCGACTTCAAAGCCCGCAGCAGCGACTGGAATGCGGCCCAACCACCAAACTCTTCGATGATGAGCTTGTACTTCACGAGCGAGCGGTTCGACAGCGCTTCCACCGGTTCGGCCTGGCCCAGCCAGCGCTCGGTGAGGAAGCCGCCGGCCAGGGTGCCGTAACACAGCAGTTGCATGCCGCGCCGCGCGCACATCGGCACCAGCAGGCTCGCGGGCCTGCGGTCGAGCAGCGAATATTGCACCTGCATGCTCACCAGCGGCACGCCGGCATCGAGCAGCATTTCGGTATGGGGCGTGTCGAAGTTGGTGCCGCCGATCTGCGCGATCAGCCCCTCCTTCTGCAGCGCCGCGAGAGCCTGCGCGGCTTGCACAAAACGCGGCACCCTGTAGTCCCACCAGTGGAACTGCACGAGGTCGAGCCGCTCCATACGCAGCCGCTGCAGCGAGCGTTCGACGATGCGGCGCACATAGGCGGCATCGACATCGGCCAGGTCGCCATGGTCGGGCACGAACTTGGTGTGCACCTGCAAACGCGGCAGACTCTGCGCCGCGCGCCGCGCATTGAACTCGCCATACATGTCCTCGACGCCGGTGTAGATGTCGGCGCCGTCGACCGTGTTCAGCCCCGCGTCGACGAAGGCTGCCATGTCCGACAGCGCACGTTCGCGGTCGACCTCGCCATGGTCGCCGGCCAGTTGCCAGCCGCCACGGATGATGCGCGGGATGTGATACCCGGCCGCCAATACAAGCGTTTCGACGTCGGTCATGGATGAGTTGGTGGTCATGGCGTGGAAGGAAGCTGCACGGCAGTGGTCTCGCCATGCCGGAAGACACGTTGGCCCAGCCGCGTGATGCGAAAGCGGGTGGGGCAATGGGGATCGGGACAAGCCACCTCGGCGTCGGTGTTCATCCAGTCGCTGGGAGAGGTCACGCGTTGCTTGGCCGGCAGCAGCGGCAGCAAGGCCGCCAGCGAGTACATCGAAAAGCCCTGGCCCGGCGGAAAGTGCAGCATCTCGCCGCGCACTTCGAACCAGTCGCCGGGCTTGGCGTTGCACTGGATCTTGCGGTCGTCCGAGACCACGACCTCGACCCGCAGGTCGTAGAGCTCAAACTCGTCGACTTCCATGGCGCACATCCTTATGGGTCGTTTCGGCAAAGAGACTGCGGCGTGCCGATATGCACTTCGGCAGCACGGCGGAACGTCAAAACCATTTTCGGTATATTTATATACCTTTTATGAAGGCGATTATTGATCTTCGAATTTGCGCTGTCAAGAAAGCTTGGGATGGGCCAACCCCGGGCATCAAGACCAGGCAAAACCGCACCAAGTCAGCGCATGCGTGTACGCCTCTGCGCGACGGAAGACCTCAGCGGCGGGCCGGCTTTTTTGGGCGAACGGGTTTGTCTGCCACGCCTTCTTCGGCCTCCGCAAGGCTCAGCCTGCGGCGCCGCGGCGGCTTGCCGCTGACCAGTTGCCAGGCGGCTTCGAGCACCTCGATGCGCTCGGCCGTGGCACGGTCGATCTGCGCCGGGTCTCCGCTCTCGATGGCCTTCAGCGAATTGGCCAGGGTCTGGGTGGACATGGCGATGTCGGGCAGAGCCCGCACCGCCAGCATGCGCACCACCTCCATGCGCCGCATCATGACTTCCATCATCTGCACGATCACGCTGTTCTGCGTAGCCCGCGCCACGGCGATGTTGAAACGGGTGCTGGCCACCGTCATGCGCTGCGCCACCGCGTCGCTGACCCGGCCTCGGCGCGGCGATGCGCTGGTCTGCTGGCTGAGCTCGACGGCGCCGCGCATGCGCTCGAAGTCGGCCGGCGTGGCGTAGAGGGCCGCCATGCGCGCCACATGCGGCTCGAACAGGCGGCGCGCTTCCATGGCGCTGTCGATGTCCTCGATCTGGGGCTCGGGCAAGGGCAGGCCGCTCAGGCCCGGCGGCACGGTTTCGCTGATCACGAACAGCCCCCCGGCCGAGCCCGCCACCACCTGAATGATGCCGGCCTGCACCAGCAGCTTGATGGCCTCCCTGAGCGTGGGACGGCTCACGCCGAGCTGCTCGGAAAGCTTTTGTTCGGACGGCAGCCGTTCGCCGATGCGCACGTCGCCGGCGCGGATCGCCTCGGTGATGCGGTAGGCCACGATCTCGCAGGGCCGCACCAGTTGTACGGGCTGGAAGACGAAACGGGTGGGTTCAATGCGCGGCACGGTATCTCCTATCGCACCCATCCTAATGCAAGCGCCGGCCTATCGCGGCGCGGCACACGGCAGTTCAATAACCCTTGGCGAGATCGACCTGGTTCAACAAACGCTCGCCGCGCACCGCACGGCGGATGTTCTCGGCCACCTGCTGCGCCGCGGAGTCCGGCGAGATGATGCCGGCCACATGCGGCGTGATCAGTACCGCCGGATGGCCCCAGAACGGATGGCCCGCCGGCAGCGGTTCGACCTGGGTCACGTCGAGCGTGGCGCCACCGATGCGGCCGGTGGCCAGCGCGGCCAGCAGATCGTCTTCGATCAGGTGTTTGCCGCGCCCCATGTTGACCAGGTATGCGCCTTCGCGAAAGCTGGCGAACAGTTTCTTCGATAACAGGCCGGTGGTCGCCTCGGTGAGCGGCAGCATGTTGATCACGATGTCCACGCCCGGCAGCATGGCCTGCAGACCAGCGTCACCCGCATGGCTGCGCACAGCGCCGAGCGGCTTCGGGCTGCGGCTCCAGCCCTCGACGCGAAAGCCGTCGGCAGCCAGAGCCTGGGCGATGGCGCTGCCGAGTTCACCCAGGCCGAGGATGCCCACCGTGGTCTGGCGGTTCAGCTTGGCGGCCTCGAAGCGCCAGAGGCCGGCGCGGGTGTCGCGCTCGAATCGATCGAAGCGGCGGTGGTAGCGGTACACCGCGGCCTTCGCGTAAGACACCATGTGTTCGGTCAGCGTCGGGTCCACCGCGCGCGACAGCGGCACACCAGCGGGCAGCATGTCGGCGCTGAACTGGTTGACCCCGGCCGACAGCGCAATCACGGCACGCAGGTTCCTGAACACGGCCAGCCCCTGCGGCGGCGGACGCAGCACCAGCGCCACATCGACCGTGTCCGGGTCGGCGCAGTCCGGCCCGACGGTGAAGCGGAAATCACCAAGCTGCAGCGCCAGCGCGGCGCGCCAGACATCGGGTGAATTCACACTGCTGTTGAAGAAGACATGTGGCGGTGCACGCGGCGGTGTCATGGGGGCGGTGGCAGTCATCCGGTGGGTCTCGAAGTTCCGCAAATGATAGGCAAGACCAGCGCCGTGCCGCGCAATAAATCTAAGTCGGGATACTGAGTTTTTTGAGTTTCGCCGCGCGCTCAGTTGCCTAACATCGAAGCACACCATTCACGGCCGATGCCCATGCCCTCCCTGCCTCCCGATCCGGAACACTCCTCCTTCAACCAGCCGCTCGGCGGCGACGTCATGCCGCGTTTCGGCGGCATCGCCACCATGATGCGGCTGCCCTACCAGCCGACGACCGAAGGCCTCGATGCCTGCTTCGTGGGTGTGCCATTCGACCTTGGCACCTCGAACCGCTCGGGCGCACGTTTCGGCCCGCGCCAGGTGCGCACCGAATCGGTGCTGCTGCGGCCCTACAACATGGCCACCCGCGCCGCGCCCTTCGACTCGCTGCAGGTGGCCGACATCGGCGACGTGGCCACCAACGCCTACAACATCTTCGATTCGATCGACCGCATCGCCACGGCCTACGACGCCATCATCGCCAATGGCTGCCGCCCGATCAGCATCGGTGGCGACCACACCATCGCGCTGCCGATCCTGCGTGCGCTGCACAAGAAATACGGCCCGATCGGCGTGGTGCATGTGGATGCCCATGCCGATGTGAACGACACCATGGGCGGCGAAAAAATCGCCCACGGTACCCCCTTTCGCCGCGCGGTGGAAGAAGGCCTGCTCGACTGCCATCGCGTGGTGCAGATCGGCCTGCGCGGCACGGGTTACCACGCCGACGATTTCGACTGGTGCCGCCAGCAGGGTTTTCGTGTGGTGCAGGCCGAGGAGTGCTGGCACAAGAGCCTGGTGCCGCTGATGAAGGAAGTGGCTGAACGCGTCGGTGCGGGCAATAAACCGGTGTACCTGAGCTTCGACATCGACGGCCTCGACCCCGCGTTCGCCCCCGGCACCGGCACGCCGGAGATCGGCGGCCTGAGCGTGCACCAGGGCCTGGAGATCATCCGCGCCCTGCGCGGGCTGAACCTGGTGGGCGCCGACCTGGTGGAGATCTCGCCACCCTACGACCCGCACGGCACCACCGCCCTGGTGGGAGCCAACCTGGCCTTCGAGATGCTGTGCGTGATGCCGGGTGTGATCTACCGGGACTGAAACCGCGTCAACTGCCGCCCCGCACCTTGCCCATGATCCACTCGGTAAAGCCGGCTACCAGGGGTTGCTCGCAGGCCTCATGGCGGCACACCATGTAATAGGCGTGTTTGGCCGGCACGCTGTTCTGGAACAGCCGCACCAGCCGGCCCTCGACCAGGTCATCGCCCACCAGCAGGCTGTCGCCCAGCGCGGCGCCCTGGCCATGCAGCGCGGCTTCGATGGCGATGTGGGCATTGCCCATCTCGGTCATGCGGTAGCCGGCAGCCGGCACACCGCTGGCCAGCAGCCAGCGCGTCCACTCGGTCCCCCCGTCTTCGCACAGCAGCATGTGGCGCTTCAGGTCTTCCAGCGTGCGCACGCCCTGCGGGCCGTTGATCATCGCCGGGCTGCATACCGGGAACAGCTCCACATGGCTCAGCAGCCGCACCTGCCGCTCGGGCCAGATGCCGGTGCCATAACGGATGCACACGTCGACCGAAGGCAGGTAGACCTCCTTGTCTTCGTTGGAGGCGATCACCTTCAGCCGCACGTCCGGATGGGCCAGCATGAACTCACCCACATGCCGCGTCAGCAGCCGCGACGTGAGCCCGACCGGTGCCGACACCACCAGGTCGCCCACCATCACCGAGTCGCCCAGCCGTGCCGCGGCCGAGGCAATCATCTGGAAAGCCGCACGGATCGAAGGCAGGAAGGCCTCACCGTGCGGGGTGAGTTTGAGGCGCGTCTTGTTGCGCTCGAACAGTTGCACCCCGAGCGCGTCCTCCAGGATGCGCAGTTGATGGCTCACCGCGCTGGGCGTCACGCTCAACTCGTCCGCGGCCTTGACCACGGTGAGGTGCCGGGCCGTGGCATCGAAGGCGCGCAAGGCGTTCAAGGGGGGGAGTCGGGTGCGCGTTTTCGGCTGCTTCGAGGGGTCGAGCATGGGATCGTTTTTGTTGGTTTCCATCAGGGGGCATTGGGGCATGCAAGCTTCAGGCCACAATCCGCGTTTTCCCTGGTTCGAGGCCTTTTCGAGCCCCGGGGATGCTGAGATTTTTTGCGCGTCGCGCTGTTTTTAATCTCGGTTTCCAGTGCAGTTCTTCCTCACTACCATGCAGCCTGTCTCTTCTCACGGTAATGAAATGGCACAGCAAGAAACAAACTCCCATGTGACGCAGCGCCTCTGGGGCGCACGTTTCAAGTCCGAGCCCTCGGTGGCCCTCAAAGCCTTGTCGCGGTCCGATCCGAGCTTCTTCAGACTCGTGCCTTATGACCTGGCCGGCTCACGCGCCCATGCCCGGGAACTGCAGCGCGCCGGCGTGCTGCAGGCCGACGAGCTGGCCCAGTTGCTGGTCGCCGTGGACGCGGTGGAGCGTGAATATGCGGCCGGCGATCTGCAGCCCATCGAAGCCGACGAAGACGTGCACACCTTCCTGGAGCGTGTGCTGACCCTGCGGCTCGGCGCCATCGGCGGCAAGCTGCGCGCCGGCCGCTCGCGCAACGACCAGGCCGCCAACGACCTGAAGCTCTACCTGCGCGACAAGACCCGCAGCCTGATCGACATGGCGCTCGCGCTGCAGCGGGCCCTGGTGGCCCAGGCCGAACAACACACATCCACGCTGTCCACCGGCTTCACCCACCTGCAGCCGGCCCAGCCCATCGTCTTCGCACACCACCTGATGGCCCATGCCCAGGCCGTGGGCCGCAACATCGACCGCTTCATCGACTGGGACCGCCGCAGTGCACGTTCGCCGCTCGGCGCAGCCGCCCTGGCCGGCTCGGCCATCTGCCGCTCGCCCGAACTCTCGGCGGAGGAACTCGGCTACGACGCGCCCTGCGAGAACTCGATCGACGCCGTAGCGGCCCGCGACCATGTCTGCGAATTCCTGTTCATCGCCAGCATGCTGACGGTGGAGCTGTCGCGGCTGTCCGAAGAGGTGGTGCTGTGGTCTTCGCGCCAGTTCCAGTGGGTGGACCTGGACGACGGCTACTGCACCGGCAGCTCGATCATGCCGCAGAAGAAGAACCCCGACATCGCCGAGCTCAGCCGCGGCAAGGCCGGCCGGCTGATCGGCAACCTGGTGGGCATGCTGTCGGCGCTGAAGTCGCTGCCGCTGGCCTACAACCGCGACCTGGCCGAAGACAAGAGCTCGGCCTTCGACAGCATCGACACCCTGTCGCTGGTGCTGCCGGCCATGGCCGGCATGATCAGCACCATGCGGGTCAACGTCGACCAGTTGAAGCGCCAGGCCCCGCTGGGTTTCACCCTGGCCACTGAAGTGGCCGATTGGCTGGCGGTGAACGGCGTGCCGTTCAGCGAAGCACATGAAATCACCGGCGCGCTGGTCAAGGCCTGCGAAGCCAAGAACATCGAACTCAGCGAAGTCTCGGTCGAACTGCTGGCCGAAGTCGACCCGCGCCTGAAGCCCGAAGTGCTCAAGCACCTCACGCTCGAAGCGGCGGTGGCCGCACGCCACGGCCAGGGCGGCACCGCCCCCGAACGTGTGCGCGAACAGATCGACCGCATGCAGGGCACGATCGCCCGGCAGGCCGCATGGACCCATGGCTACCGGGGGCCGCGATGCTGACACAAGACACCCCGAAGACGACGGCGCCGGCCGCCATGGCAAGCGGTGACGGTTCGGACCTCACCAGCGTCTCGCACCTCGAACACGTGCCGCGCCGCTACTGGGGCCGCTACATCGCCACCGCGCTGATCCTGGTGGCCGTGTTGTTCGTGCTCAACGCCTTCGCGCGCGGCAAGATCGAATGGAGCTATGTGCGCCAGTTCCTCACCGCGCAGACCATCCTCAACGGCCTGGTCAACACCATCGTCATGAGCATCCTGGCGATGGCGCTCGGCATTGCGCTGGGGGTGGTCACCGCGGTGATGCGGCTGTCCAGCAACCCGGTGCTGAGCTGGGTGGCCCGCACCTATGTCTGGCTGTTCCGCGGCACGCCGGTGATCCTGCAGCTGCTGCTGTGGTTCAACCTGGCACTGGTGTTCCCGACCATGGGCATTCCGGGCCTGTGGGGGATGCGCACCGTGGACCTGATGACGCCGTTTCTCGCCGCCCTGCTGGGCCTGGGCATCAACCAGGGCGCCTACACCTCCGAAGTGGTGCGCGCCGGGCTGCTGTCGGTCGACGTGGGCCAGTACGAGGCCGCCAAGTCCATCGGCATGCCGCGCCTGCTGGCCCTGCGCCGCGTGATCCTGCCGCAGGCCATGCGCGTGATCATCCCGCCGATCGGCAACGAGTTCGTCGGCATGATCAAGCTGACCTCACTGGCCAGCGTGATCCAGTTCGCCGAGATGCTGCACAACGCGCAGAACATCTACTACGCCAACGCCCGCGTGATCGAGCTGCTGATCGTGGCCGGCATCTGGTACGTGGTGGTGGTCAGCGTGCTGTCGCTGGCGCAGTCCCGCGTCGAGTCCTACTACGCGCGCGGCGCCGGCCGTGCCGCATCGAGGCAATGAACATGAGCAGTTCCATGAATCCCACCACAGCGTCCACAGCCGCACCGATCGTGCGCGCCATCGACGTGTGCAAGAACTTCGGCAGCTTCCAGGCACTCAAGGGCATCACCCTGGACATCGCCGCAGGTGAAGTGTTGTGCGTCATCGGCCCTTCGGGCTCGGGCAAGAGCACCTTCCTGCGCTGCATCAACCAGTTGGAGGTCGTCAGCGACGGCGCGCTCTGGGTCGCCGGCGAACTGGTCGGCTTTCGCCGCGCGGGCAACAAGCTGCATGCGCTGTCCGACAACGAGATCGCGCGCCAGCGGCTGAAGACCGGCATGGTGTTCCAGCGCTTCAACCTGTTCCCGCACATGACGGTGCTGGAAAACGTGCTCGAAGGCCCGACCCGTGTGCAGCGCCGCCCGCGCGCCGAGGTGGAGCCCGAAGCGCGGGCCTTGCTCGAACGGGTCGGCCTGGCCGACAAGTGCGACAGCTTCCCGATCGAGCTCTCCGGCGGCCAGCAGCAGCGCGTGGCCATCGCCCGGGCGCTGGCCATGCGGCCGCAGCTGATGCTGTTCGACGAGCCCACCTCGGCGCTCGACCCGGAACTGGTCGGCGAAGTGCTGGCGGTGATGCGCGACCTGGCCACCAGCGGCATGACCATGGTGGTCGTGACCCACGAACTGGGTTTTGCCCGCGACGTGGCCACGCGTGTGATGTTCATGGACAAGGGCCAGGTGGTCGAGACCGGCAACCCGACCGACGTGCTCTCCTCGCCACAACACCCGCGCACCCGCGAATTCATCTCGGCCGTGCGCGGCTGATTCCCTATTTTTTTAACGCATTTCTTACTTCACCGGAGCCCACCATGTCACTGAAAACCATCTCCCGACTGAGCCTGATCACCGTCCTTGCCACAACGGCCCTGACGGCTGCGCAAGCGCAAACGCCGCGCGCCAAGGGCGCGCCCATCACGGCGGCCGTGGTCTCCAACTACCCGCCGCTCGAATTCAAGGACCCGACCACCGGCAAGCTCACCGGCTTCGATATCGACCTCGGCGAAGCGCTGGCCGCCAAGGCCGGCACCACCATCAAGTGGGAGGAAACCAGCTTCGACCAGATGCTGAGCTCGCTCGCCACCGGCCGCGTGGACATCATCCTCTCGGGCATGACCGACCTGCCCGCGCGCCGCGACGCCGTGAAGTTCATCGACTACCTGAAGACCGGCCCGCAGTTCTACGCCATGAAGGAGCGCAGCGCCGACTTCCCGAACATGCTGGCGCTGTGCGGCAAGAAGGTGGGCGCAAGCCGCCGCACTTCGTTCCCGAGCGAGATCGGCAAGTGGAGCGACGACAACTGCGTCAAGGCCGGCAAGGCGCCGATCGCCGTGACCGGCACCGACGGCTCGGCCGATGCGCGCACCCAGCTGCGCCAGGGTCGGCTCGACGCCGCCGTGCAGGGCGGCGAAACCATGCCCTACGTGATGGGCCAGGAACCCAACACCTACCTCACGGTCGGCAAGGCCTTCACCTTCCAATACGTGGGCCTGGCCATCGGCCGCAAGGACGACGCGCTGGCCGCCGAGCTGAGCGACGCGATGACCAAGCTGATCGCCGATGGCAGCTACGCCAAGATCGCGGCGAAGTGGGGCCTGGCGGACTACGCCGTGCCGAAACTGATCATCGATAGTAAAGACTGAGCAAGCACACCATCCACCGCTGTTGCGCTGCTTTGTCCCCTCGCCCCTCCGGGGAGAGGGCTAGGGTGAGGGGCCAACGGGGGTAGCGGCGGTGAGTAACTGAACGACCCATGCCCTCACCCCAACCCTCTCCCGGAGGGAGAGGGAGCAAGAGAAGTCATGATCGACCATCCCCAAACTCCAAGCTGGCCCAACGCCGCACGTTCCTGCGTGGCCCTCGCCTTTGACGTCGACGGCCCCACCGGCAACGCCATGCTGGACGGCTCGATCTGGCGCAATCCTTCGTTCTTCACACTGGGCGCCTATGGACCCTGGCGGGCGGTGGGGTACCTGATGGACCTGCTGGACGAGCAGCACATTCCGGCCACGTTCTTCGTGCCGGGCTGGGTGCTGGAGACCTGGCCCGCGCAGATCAAGGCCATCGTGGACCGGGGGCACGAGATCGGCTACCACGGCTACAAACACGAAGCCTTCTGGCAGTTGACGCGTGCGCGGCAGCAGGAGGTGATGGCGCAGTCGCTGGCGCTGTTTCGCCAGCACCTGGGCTTGACGCCGGTGGGCTTTCGCACGCCGTCGGGCGACTGGGGAGCGGACACCATCGAGATCCTGCTCGATGCGGGTGTCACCTATTCGAGTTCGATGCGCGGCGACGACCGGCCCTATTTCATCGACCATGCACCCAGCGGGCGCAGCCTGGTGGAGATTCCGGGCAAGTGGGAACTGGACGACTACGCCTCGCTCGCCTACCAGCGCAACCCCGACTACCCGGCCGGCCTGGACCGCATTGCCAGCTACGACACCACCTTCGACAACTGGCGCCGCGAGTTCGACGGTTCACACCGCGACGGGCTGTGCATGACCACGCTGTTCCACCCCAAGGTATCGGGCAAGCCCGGCCGCATCCTGCTGTTGGAGCGGCTGTGCGAACACATGCGTGCGCAGGGCGACGTGTGGTTCGCGCGCTGCGGCGAGGTCGCGCAATGGTGGCGCACGCAATATTCGCAAAGTTCGGAAAAGGCGGTGGCCGCATGAAGCCCATATCCGACCCCAAACCCAACCGTTGGCCCGAAGGCAAACGCATGGCCTTCGTCATTACCGTCGACTTCTTCGATGCGGCCGGCATCCTCACGCAGGAACCGCGCATGGCCGGGCGCGAGAAAAGCCTGTCGGTCTGGCAATACGGTGCCCGGCGCGGCGTGGACCGCATGCTGGCGCTGTTCGACGAACTCGGTGTGAAGTCGAGCTGGTTCGTGCCCGGCTGCGTGGCACAGGAACACCGCGCGCTGGTACAGCGCATCCACGCGGCCGGCCACGAGATCGGCAACGCTTCGTTCGGCTGCGAAAATTTCGACGTGCTGAGCCTGGCCCAGCAACAAGACAGCCTGCTGCGGACGCAGTCCACACTGGCTGACATCACCGGCACGGCACCCACGGGGTTTCGCTCGCCGTTCGGCAACTGGGCGCCCGGCTTCACGCGCCATCTGGCTGACGCCGGCATTGCCTGGTCTTCGTCCTGGCGCGGCGACGACCTGCCCTATTTTCATCCGCGCACCGAGCCCGCGCCGCCGCTGATCGAGCTGCCGCTGCACTACGAGCTCGAAGACGAGCCCTACTTCAGCTTCAACCTCTATCCGCCGGTGCCGGTGGGCCAGCCGCGTATCGCCTCGTACCGCGAGGTGCTGGGCAACTGGCGCCAGGACTTCGCCGGCTTCCGCCGCTTCGGGCTGTGCCTGCCGCTGCGGCTGCACCCCGAGATCATCGGCACCGCCGGCCGCATCGACGTGTTGCGCGAATTCCTGGCCGGCGTGCTGGCGCATGACGACGTCTGGACCGCCACCGGCCAGGAAGTGGCCGCATGGTGGCGCAGCCAGCACGACGGCAACCCGGCCGGGCATCCGGTCGATGTTTTTTCACCCCTTCACGCAACTCACGAAACCCCGGTGACACCATGAGCAACAGCGCTGCATTGCAGCTCGGGCATTTCTGCGCCCGTACCCGGTTCGAAGACCTGCCCGCCGACCTGGTGGCGCGCGCCAAGCGCCACATCCTCGACACCTTCGGCGCGACGCTGGCCGGCAGCGCCGCGCTCGAGCCGCGCGAAACCATGCGCATGCTCGCCGCCGAGCCAAGCGCGGGCACCGCCCCCGTCTGGGGCACGGACGCGCGGCTGGGCAGCCGCGACGCGGCCTTCGCCAACGGCGTGGCCGCCCATGCGCTGGAGCTGGACGACACCGGCGGCTGTGACCACTCCGGCGCCGTGGTGCTGCCGGCGGCGATGGCCGCGCTCACGTTGCCTGCAGGCCGCCACAGGCCGATGTCGGGCCGCGACCTGATCACCGCCGTGGTGCTGGGCTACGACGTGGGCCGCCGCGTGCTCGAAGCCTGCGGCGGGTATTCGCCGCACAACGGCAAGGGCTGGCATTCCACCGCCACCTGCGGCACGTTCGGCGCGGCCGCGGCGGCGGCACATCTGCTCGGCCTCGATGCGGTGCAGACCACCGCCGCCTTCGGCCATGCGGCGAGTTTCAGCGGTGGTCTGTGGGCCTTCATCCACGACGCCTCGCAAACCAAGCGGCTGCACGCCGGCCGCGCGGCCGAAGGCGGCCTGACTGCGGCGCTGCTGGCCGGCCAGGGCGTGAGCGGGCCGACACGGGTGTTCGACGATGTCTGGGGCGGCTTCTTCAATGCCTATGCCTCGGAGTCGAAACAGCCCGAAGCCTTGCTGGCCGATGTGGGCACGGTGTGGAAGCTGATGCGCTGCGCGATCAAACCCTATGCCTCGTGCCGCAGCAACCACGCCACCATCGACGCCGTGCTGCACCTGATGGCCGCCCACCCCGGCCTGGCGCAGCAGGTGGACCATATCGACGTACGCCTGAGCAGCTTCGTGATGGGCATGTGCGGCGGGCGCGACCTGGCCACCTTGTCGAGCGCGCAGATGAGCCTGCCCTACGCGGTGGCCATCGCCTGGGTGTTCAGCGAGGCGGGGCTCGCCCAATACCTGGCACCGATGCGCCAGGACGCCCGCCTGGCCGCCGCGATGTCGCTGATGCGCCTGCAGGTCGACCCCACCATGCCCGCGCTGGAAGAGCCCATCGTCACCATCACCTCCACCTCGGGCGAAGTGGTCTCGCACCAGGTGCCGATCCCGCTCGGCTCGCCCACCAATCCCTTCAGCGACAAGGCCCTGCGCGCCAAATTCCAAAGCCTTGCCGCTGTGGCGCTGGCACCGGACCGCGCCGAAGCACTGGCTGATTGTGTGCTGCACCTCGACGAGATCGACGACGCACGCGTGCTGCTGCCGCTGCTGGCCGGCACGTCCGCGCAGCGGGCCCCGATCTGCTGATTCCTTTGCTGCATCACCCCATTCCACCACCCCACCGGAGCTTCAGCATGACCCAATTCCATCGCTTCACCCGCCGCACCCTGGTGGCGCTCGCCTCGCTCGTTGTTTTGGCCCAGGCCCATGGCCAGGCCTTGCCCGAGCGCATCGCCAAGACCAGGCTCATCAAGATCGCCGTGAACGCAATCTACCCGCCGATGGAGTTCAAGGACCCGAAAAGCGGCGAGCTGACCGGCTTCGACGTCGACCTGGGCAATGCCCTCGCCAAGGAGCTGGGCGTGACGCTCGAATGGCAGGAGTCGGCGTTCGAGCAGCTGATCCCCTCGCTGCAGACCGGCCGCGTCGACATGATCCTCAGCGGCCTGACCGACCGCCCGGCGCGCCGCGAGACCCTGGACTTCATCGACTACCTGAAGTCATGACGCTGGAGCCGAGCGTCTACAAACCACTGGGCGCGCCGGTCGGCGGAGCGCAGCAGCAGGGCATGGCCTTCGCCAAGACCGACACCCAGCTGCGCGATGCCGTCATGGCCGCGTTCAAGAAGCTGCTGGCCAACGGCAGCTACGCCGCCATCATCGCCAAATGGAACCTGCAGGCCAGCGCGGTGAAGCAGGCCGGGTTCAACGGAACGCCGGCGCCATGAGCGCCGCCCGGCCCCACGGCTTCAGCCCGACCGAATGGGCCACGCGCTGCGAGCTTGGCCTGATCGGCGCAATCCTTGCAAAACACGGAATACAAATCCATAGATGCAAGGATGTTTGAGCGCCACTCATTGCCTTTTTTCACCGCAGAAATTCGGAAACAAATTCCGTCTTAGCAAACACGGAATCCTTCGTTGGCGTGCATGCCATCGGCTCCTACATTGAAAGGCCGATCTGCATTCCACCCACGGAGATTCCCATGAACGACCGCCTGCGCACGCCCCTAGCTTCCCGTTCCGCCGCCGTGCGCGCACGGCTCGACCACCCGGTGATCGACACCGATGTCCACGTCAACGACTTCGCGCCCGCACTCGAAGACTACGTGCACCACTACGGCGGCAGCGCCCTGGTGGAAGCCTTGCGCAAGGCGCTCGGCGGGCGCTTCGCCACCAAGAGCGCGGCCGGCAAGGACTGGTACCAGCAGACACCGGCCGAGCGCCAGCACAACCGCACGCTGCGCGCGCCCTGGTGGGCCCGGGTGACACGCAACACGCTCGACCTGGCCACCTATACCCTGCCCGACCTGCTGGCCGAGCGCTTGGCCGAGCAGGGCGCCGACTACTCGGTGCTGTTCCCCAACGACGTGCTCTCGCCGGCTGCCGCCAGCAGCGAATTCCGCCAGCCGCTGCACCGCGCCATCAACCACTTCCACGCCGACCTGTACCGCAAGCACGCACACCGCCTCACGCCGGTGGCCGGCATCCCGATGCACACGCCGAAGGAGGCCATCGAGGAGCTGGAGTTCGCGGTGAACACCCTCGGCCTGAAGGTGATCAACATCCCCGGCGGCGTGCGCCGGCCGATCCGCGCCGTGGCCGACAAGTACCCGAAGGCCGAGCACCCTGAGGTCGCCCAGCACGCCACCTACACCGACTTCTTCGGTATCGACAGCGCACACGACTACGACCCTTTCTGGGCCAAGGTGGTGGAGCTCGGCGTACCGGTCACCACCCACTACGGCAGCCAGGGCTGGACCGGGCGCCACTCGATCAGCAACTACATGTTCAACCACGTCGGCCACTTCGCCGATGGTTCACAGGCCTTTGCCAAGGCGCTGTTCTTCGGTGGCGTGACCAGGCGCTTCCCCGGCCTGCGCGTGGGCCTGCTCGAAGGTGGCGCGGACTGGGGCGCCCACGTCTACACCCACCTGGTGGACCGCTGGGAAAAGCGCAACCGCCACGCGGTGCAGAACTACAACCCGGCGCATGCCGACATCGACCTGCTGGCCTCGCTGTTCGAACGCTACGGCCAGGACCTGACCAAGGGCCGGCCCATCAACCGCGACACCCTGCTGCGCGACAGCCTGGGCATCTCGGCCCTGCCACACAGCCGCGAACCCGAAGGCGATGAACTCGACGATTTCAAGGCCGCCGGCATCGAGCGCGTCGAGGACATCCGCGACCGCTGGGTCAACAACTTCTTCTTCGGTTCCGAGGCCGACGACCGCACCGTGGCCGCGGCCTTCAACCACAAGGTCAACCCGCTGGGCACGCGCATCAACGCCATCTGGTCTTCCGACATCGGCCACTGGGACGTGCCCGACCTCACCGAGCCGTTGGCCGAAAGCTGGGACCTGGTGGAGCAAGGCGTGATCACGGCCAGTGACTTCAAGGCCTTCACTTTCGGCAATCCGTACAAGTTCTACACCGAGGCGAATCCGCGTTTCTTTGAGGGTACGGACATCGCGCGGCTCGCACCCCGTTCGTCCTGAGCCTGTCGAAGGACATCCGATCGTCCTGAGCCCGTCGAAGGGACTGAGCCTGTCGAAGGACATCCGATCGTCCTGAGCCCGTCGAAGGGACTGAGCCTGTCGAAGGACATCCGATCGTCCTGAGCCCGTCGAAGGGACTGAGCCTGTCGAAGGACCTGGTTGAGGTCATAGCGCGGCTTCGACAAGCTCAGCCCGAACGGTGGAGGGGAGCCTCAGCCCCGTACAGGGGGGCTCAACCCGAACGGGCCTGGATGCCTTGCCCTCATCGCACCGACCACCCCGACCAATCCCATCACCCGCCGAAAGTTTCCACATGTCCCCATCCTTCTCCAACCTCCGCCGAGCTGCCCTGACCGCCGCCGCCCTGGCCCTCTCCATCACCTCTTTCTCCCTGCAGGCCGCCCCGCAGGTGATCCGCATCGGCGTGGCCACGGCCGGGGGCGGCGACCCGGTCACCTGGGGCGGCTCACCCGGCGGCGTGGTGCGGGTCAACCAGTGGCTGGAGCAGGAGTTCAAGGCCTCGGGCGTGCAGGTCGAATGGCTGTTCTTCAAGGGTGCGGGGCCGGCGGTCAACGAAGCGCTGTCGAACAAGCAGATCGACTTCGCCTACCAGGGCGACCTGCCGCAGGTGATCGGCCGCGCCAACGGCCTGAAGACCAAGCTGCTGCTGGTCAGCGGCGCGCGCAACAACCTCTATGTGGTGACCCCACCGCAGTCCGACATCCGCGGCATCAAGGACTTGAAGGACAAGAAGGTGTCGATCTTCCGCGGCACCAACGGGCACCTGGTGGCCATCAATGTGCTGGCGGCGAACGGCCTGGCGGAGCGTGACCTGAAGGCGGTGAACCTCGACACCGGCAGTTCACAGGCGGCCCTGGTGTCGAGCGGCGTGGATGCGGCCTTCGGTGGCTACGAATGGTTCAAGCTGCGCGACCAGGGCCTGGCCAAGGTGATCTATTCGACCAAGGGCCAGGACCCGGCCTATACGCGCCAGGCAGCGCTGCTGGTGCGCGAAGACTTCGAACGCGACAACACCACCGAAGTGCAGCGCGTGGTCGACGTGTTCGTGCGCGCGGCCGACTGGTCTTCAGACGAGAAGAACCGTGCCGAGCTGTTCCGCATCTGGGCCCTGAGCGGCATGCCGGTCGCGACATGGGAGGCCGAGTTCGACAAGCAGGAACTGGCCCCGCGCAACTCGCCGATACCCGACGACTTCATCGTGGCCCGCTACAAGGCCGTGGTGGATGACGCCGTGAAGCTCAAGCTGATCCGCCGCCCGGTGCCTGTGGATGGCTGGTTCGACACCCGCTACCTGAAGGCTTCGCTGAAGAAGCTGGGCCTGGAAAAGCGCTGGGTCGAATACGACGCCAAGGGCCAGGCCAAGCCGGGTAGCGGGCCGGTGGCCTCGGTCGCCTCGCGCTGAACTGAAACAGGAACGATACGATGACGCAGACCGCCACCACCCTGCCCGGGCCAGCGCCTGAGCACACATCAGCGGCCACCACAGGTCACGTTGGCCCCGCATGGCACAAGCTAGGCCGCTGGCTCGAACCGCTCTGGCTGCCACTGGCCGTGCTGGCCTTGTGGACCGTTGGCGCGGCGCAGGGCTGGATCTCCGCCCAGGTGCTGCCGCCGCCCGCGTTCGTGCTCGACACCCTGCGCGAACTGGCCGACAGCGGCGACCTGTGGCTGCATGTGCAGGCCAGCCTGCAGCGGGTGCTGGTCGGCTTTGCGGCGGGCAGCCTGATCGGCCTCGCACTAGGCACCAGCATGGGCTTGTCGCGCAACGTGGAAGCCTATGTGCTGCCGAGCTTCAACGCCCTGGTGCAGATCCCGGTGCTGGCCTGGCTGCCCTTCGTGCTGCTGCTGGTCGGCATCGGCGAGCCGCTCAAATACATCCTCATCGCCAAGGCGGCGCTGGTGCCGGTGGCGCTGAACACTTTGCAAGGCTTCCGGCAGGCGCCTGCGAACCTGCGCGAGGTGGGTCAGGTCTACGGCTATACGCGGCGCCAGCAGGTGCTGGAGATCGTGCTGCCCACCGCCGTGCCCACGCTGTTCACCGGCCTGCGCCTGGGCTTCACCAAGGCCTGGCTGTCGCTGGTGGTGGTGGAGCTGGTGGCATCGAGCGAAGGTCTCGGCTACCTCATCGTCTATGGCCGGCAGTTGTTCCAGCTCGACCTGGTGATGGCCGCGGTGATCGTGGTCGGCGCCATCGGCTTCGCCTTCGACCGGCTGCTCGACCTGGCCGAGCGTCGTTTCATCGGCGCACGTTCGGCAAGCCTGCAAGGAGGTGCGTGATGGCACGGTCTGTCGACGCAGCCGAGCTCGCCGCCGTCGCACCTCTGACCGCGCAGGGCAGCCGGCGCTGGCGCGGCCTGGTGCTGCCCGCCGCCGCCGTCGCGCTGTGGTGGTTCACATCGACGCTCGACCTGGTGAACTCGGCCTTGCTGGTCTCGCCCGTCCAGGTGCTCGACACGGCCTGGGAAATGATCAGCACCGGCCGGCTGTGGCGCGCGCTCAGCGCCAGCCTGGCGCGTGAACTCACCGGCTTCTTCATCGGCACGGCTTCGGGCCTGGTGCTCGGCGCGCTGCTCGGGCTGTGGCCGCGCTTCAACCGCATGGTGGGCCCGAGCTTCAACACCTTCAAGCAGATCTCGTTGTTTGCCTGGATTCCGCTGATCTCGGTGTGGTTCGGCCTGGGCGACGTGGCCAAGGTGGTGTTTCTCTCGCTGGCCGCGCTGGTGCCGGTGGTGGTGAACACCGCAGGCGGTATCCGCGGCACGCCAGCGAACCTGCTGGAGGTGGCGCGCGTCTATGGCTACACACGCTGGCAGACGGTAACGCAGGTGGTGCTGCCTTCGGCGATCCCATCGATCTTCACCGGCGTGTACCTCGCGCTGATCTATTCCTGGCTGGCCACCATCGGCGCCGAATACCTGCTGGTGTCGGGCCGCGGCGTGGGCAACCTGCTGATCGAAGGCAGCGAACATTTCCAGATGGACCTGGTGATCTTCGGCATGGTGGCGATCGGCGTGGTGGGCTGGCTGATGAACGCATCGGCCCGCGTGCTGGAGCGGCACATTTTCAAAGGTAGAACAATATGACGACTGAAACCCTGGTGGCCAACGAACTCGACATCCGCGGCGTGGGCAAGCGCTACGCCAGCACCCAGGCCGCGGGCGGCACGCTGCAGGTGCTGCAGAACATCGACCTGCACATCCCGAGCGGCCAGTTCGTCAGCATCGTGGGTGCGAGCGGCTGCGGCAAGTCGACGCTGCTGCGGCTGGTGCTCGGGCTCGACGCCGAATACGAGGGCCAGATCCTGCTGGATGGCGAGCCGATCGCCGGCACCGGCCGCGAGCGCGGCATCGTGTTCCAGGACCACCGCCTCTTCCCCTGGCTCACCGTGGCGCAGAACATTGCCGTGGGCCTGCGCAACGCGCCGTTCACCGAAGGCCAGAAGCGCGAGCTGGTGGCCGAACACGTGGCCCTGGTCGGCCTCGAAGGTTTCGAGCGTTCGTATCCGCACCAGATCTCGGGCGGCATGGCGCAGCGCGTGGCCATCGCCCGCGGCCTGGTGAACCGGCCGCGTGTGCTGCTGCTCGACGAGCCCTTCGGCGCGCTCGACGCGCTCACGCGTTCGCGGCTGCAGGGCGAGCTGCAGCGCATTTGGCAGAAAGAAAAAATCACCATGCTGCTGGTGACACACGACGTGGAAGAAGCCGTGTTCCTCGGCGACCAGGTGGTGGTGATGCAGCCGCACCCCGGCCGCATCCGCCGCACCGTGCGCGTTGGCCTGCCGCACCCGCGCAACCGCAGCGACCCGGCCTTCATCCGCCTGCGCGACGACGTGCTCGGCGACTTCCTCGACCCCAGTGAGCGTGGCCCAAGCGAAGTGCTTCCCGCGGCACCGGTGCCCGCCATCTTCCCCGTGCCGGGCCGGCCTTTGCAGCTTGCCTGGTAATCACTTTTTTACCGAGAGACGATATGCCCCAACCCCAACGCCAGATCAAGCTCGGCGCCTTCCTCATGCAGACCGGCCACCACGTCGCCGCCTGGCGCCACCCCGGCGCCCAGGCCGATGCAGGCAGCAACTTCCGCCATTACGTGGAGCTGGCCAGGAAGGCCGAGGCCGCGAAGTTCGACGCCATCTTCCTCGCCGATTCGGTGGGCGTGCGCAGCAGCCGGCTCGATTCACTTTCGCGCACCGCGCGCAGCGACCACTTCGAGCCGCTGACCCTGCTGTCGGCCCTGGCCGCGGTGACCGAACGCATCGGCCTGATCGCCACCGTGTCGACCAGCTACAACGAACCCTTCCACGTGGCACGCAAGTTCGCCTCGCTCGATCAGATCAGTGGCGGGCGTTCGGGCTGGAACCTGGTCACTTCAAGCGGCCTGGGCGAGGCCACCAACTTCAACCGCGAGGAACACTTCGAACACGCCCACCGCTACCGCCGCGCGGCCGAGTTCTATGACGTGGTCACCGGCCTGTGGAACAGCTGGGAAGACGACGCCTTCGTGCGCGACCAGGCCAGCGGTGAATACTTCATCGAGGACAAACTGCACGTGCTGCACCACAAGGGCGAGCACTTCCAGGTGCGCGGCCCGCTCAACGTGGCACGCTCGCCGCAGGGCTGGCCGGTGGTGGTGCAGGCCGGCGCGTCCGACGACGGGCGGGCCCTGGCCGCGCGCACGGCCGAGGTGATCTTCGTCGCGCACCAGACCTTCGACGAGGCCAAAATCTTCTACGCCGACATCAAGGGCCGGCTGCCGCAATATGGCCGCGAGGCGGACGATGTGAAGATCATGCCAGGCATCTTTCCGGTGGTGGGCCGCACGCAGTCCGAGGCCGATGACAAGTTCGCGCAGTTGCAGGAGCTGATCGACCCGGTGGTCGGCGTGTCGCTGCTGGCCGGTGTGATCGGCGGCTTCGACCTGTCGAAGTATCCGGTGGACGGCCCGCTGCCCGAACTGCCCGAGACCAATGGGCCGAAAAGCCGGCAGCGTCTGCTGCTCGATCTGGCGCGGCGCGACGGGCTGACGATCCGCCAGCTCTACCTGCGCATCGCCGGCGCACGTGGTCACCAGCAGGTGATCGGCACGCCGCAGACGATTGCCGACCAACTGCAGCAGTGGTTCGAGGAGGGTGGCGCCGACGGCTTCAACATCATGAGCCCGTGGCTGCCCGGCGGGCTGGACGACTTCATCACGCTGGTGCTGCCCGAGCTGCGCCGGCGCGGCCTGGTGCGCACCGAATACGAGGGGCGCACGCTGCGCGAGCACCTGGGGCTGAAGCGGCCGGTGCATCCGGCAGCGGCTACGCGGATTGAACCCCACCCCGTTCGTGCTGAGCCAGTCGAAGCCGCGCATCAGTAGACGGGCCCTTCGACGGGCTCAGGGCGAACGGGGTTTATCTTCCCCGTTCGTGCTGAGCTCGTCGAAGCACCGCGTCAAGCACCACCCAGCTTCACCAAAGCCGCACCCGTGCCACAGGCATGGCAAAACTTGGCGAACGCACTCTTGCGCGTACTGCACTGCCCGCACCGGTCGTGCAGGCCGATGCCGCAGTGCGGGCAGAAGTCATTGGCCGAGTCCTTCAGGTCCACCGCGCGTTCGCAGCCGGGACATACACCCTTGGCCAGGCGCGACAAGGCCACGTCGTAGCCCAGCTCTTCGCGGCGCACCACGTCGGGCAGGGCTTCGGCCTGTTTCTGCCGTTCGAGGTACCGGTTCAACCCCACGATGGCCTGCCGGCCGACCAGTACGGTGATGACGATGCCGACCAGATAGCGCACATAACCGCCGTAGCTCGGCAGGTAGGGCACGAGCTCCACGAAGAACGCGAACAGCGCGAAGTAGATGAAGCCCCAGACGAACGGCCAGGCCGTGCTCTTGCGTTTCTTCATGAACAACCAGCCGGCAATGGCGAGCAAGGGCAAGGTCAGCAGCAGCCGGTAGCCGAACACACGCAGCTCCTGCTGGCGGATCGCCTGGCGTAGACCGTCTTCGCCAGCGCCTTCGATTTTGCTCAGGGCTTCGCGGGCACGCTGCAGGTTCTGACGCGTGTCGAGTTCCTTCTGCTCCTGCGCCTCCAGCAGGGCCTGGGCCTGGCGCTCCCTGGCGCGCAGTGATTCGAGGGCACGCGTGCGGTTCACCAGTTCCTGGTCTTGCTCGGGCCGCTCGGTGGCGCGGCGCGTGGCGATCCACTGGCCGAAGGTGTCGCGCGCGGCGCTGGAATCGGCCTGCGCCACCTGCAGTTTCAGCCGCGCCTGCTCCAGCGCGTCCTGCACTTCGCGCTCGGTTTTCTCAAAGGCCTTGATCGCGGCGCGGGCCTGCTGCGCGGCGGGCTTGTCGACGAAGTCTTCCAGCGTCAGCGTGTTCTCCACCTGCGGCAGATCACCCACGATGGTGCTGCCCAGGCCGATCAGGAAACTCGCGAACACCAGCGCCACCAGCCACAGGCCGCGGCGGAACCATTTCTCGGACAGACGCAAAGACTTGCTCATGCGGGCTCCTTCTTGTTGATGACGTGGCAGTGCGGCTTGTATGCCGCGCACAGTCTAAAGCCAAGCCAGGGGGCATTCTTCGTGCAACGGCAACGCGGTCTTCCGGCTTCGTGTCCAATACCGGCATGGAACACGCAGACAACACCGACCAACGCCTCACCGACCTCGAAATCAAGGCCAGCTTCAACGAAGACCTGCTGGACAAGCTCGATCAGGTGATCGTGCGCCAGCAACAGCAGATCGAACTGCTGATCCGCGAAGTCACCCTGCTGCGGCAGCCCCCCACCGAGGGCGGCATCACCCGCACCACCAACCCACGCGACGAACTGCCGCCGCACTACTGAGCCACCCATCATGCGAAGCAGCTTCTTCCGGACCGCGCTGGTGCTCGGTCTGCTTTCCGCCATCGGCCCATTCGCCGTCGACATGTACCTGCCGGCGCTGCCGTCCATCGGCCAGAGCCTGAGCGCGTCGACCGGCGCGGTGCAGGCCAGCCTGATGGCCTTCTTCATCTCGCTGGGCATCGGGCAGATCGTCTACGGCCCGGTGTCCGACATGGTGGGCCGCAAGGCGCCGCTGTATTTCGGCTTGCTGCTGTTCGCCGCCGGCAGCGTGGGCTGTGCGCTCGCACCCGACATCCACACCCTGGTTGTGCTGCGCTTCGTGCAGGGCCTGGGCGCCTGCGCCGGCATGGTGGTGCCGCGCGCCGTGGTGCGCGACCTGCACACCGGCCATGACGCGGCGCGGCTGATGTCGCTCTTGATGCTGGTGTTCAGCGTCTCGCCCATCCTGGCGCCGCTGACCGGCAGCCTGCTGATCGAGGTGGCCGGCTGGCGCAGCGTGTTCTGGGCCGTGACCGTGGCCGCCGCGCTGGGCCTGGTGCTGATGGCCACCAGCCTGCCCGAAACGCGGCCGCCAGCGCAGCGGGTGGACAGCAGCGTGGGCAGCGCCATCGCCGGCTACGGCGTGCTGCTGCGGGACCGGCACTTCATGGGCCTGGTGTTCATCGGTGCGTTCGGCATCTCCAGCTTCTTCGCCTACCTGGCCAATTCGTCGTTCGTGCTGATCGACCACTACGGCCTGACACCGCGCGAATACAGCATCGCTTTTGCGGCCAATGCGGCGTCATTCATCGGTCTGTCGCAGCTCACCGGCAAGCTCGGCGCGCGCTTCGGCCTGGTGCCGATGGTGAAGGTGGCGGTGATCGGTTATGCGGCAGTGATGAGCCTGCTGCTGGCACTGAACCTGGCCGGCATCGAACGGCTGGACGTGATGCTCGCGCTGCTGTTCATCGGCTTCGGCTTCCTCGGCCTGGTGGTGCCGACCACCGCCGTGCTCGCGCTCGAGGAACACGGCGCCATCGCCGGCACCGCCTCGGCGCTGATGGGCACGCTGCAGTTCGTGGTGGGCGCGGTGGTCATGGCCATCGTCGGTGTGTTCGTCGACGGTACGGCGCGGCCGATGGTGGCGGGCATTGCGGGCTCGGCGCTGGTGGCTTATGCGTTCACTGCGGGGACGCTGGGCCGCGGCGGCGCGGTGTCGGTCGGGGTGCGACAGCGTTGAGCACGGGTCGAGCGGCGTTCACGCGCCCTCGGCTTGCAGCAGGCCCTGCACACGCGCCTGCAGGGACTCGGGTGTGATCTGTTGGCTGGTCATCCCCGCCCCCACATTCAACCCCACCCGGTTGAACATCCCGCGCCGGAACGGCCGCACCATCGCACCGCCCTGCTCCACCCGGCTGAAGTAGGAACCCCACAGGTCCGTCAGCGCCATAGGAATAACCGGTGCCGGCGCGCTCTCCAGGATCTTCATGATGCCGCCCTTGAAGGGCTGTAGCGTGCCGTCCTTGGTGATGCCGCCCTCAGGGAAGATGCCGAGCAGGTCACCGTCTTGCAGCACCCGGGCGGCGGCGGCGAAGGCGGCTTCGTAGGCCGCGGGGTCTTCGGCGCGCGGCGCGATCGGGATGGCCTTGGCCAGGCGGAACAACCAGCCCAGCAGCGGCACCTGGAAGATGCGGTGGTCCATCAGGAACACGATGGGCCGCGGGCTGGCGGCCATCAGCAGCACGGCGTCGACAAAGCTCACGTGGTTGCAGGCCAGGATGGCCGCGCCCTCGGTCGGGATGTGTTCGTCGCCTTGTACCTTGAAGCGGTACACGCAGTGCGACACCAGCCAGGCGATGAAGCGCAGCAGGTATTCGGGCACCAGCATGAAGATGTAGAACGCCACCACGGCGTTGGCGATGCCCACGGCCAGGAAGATCTGCGGGATGCTGAAGCCTGCGCCCAGCAAGATGCCGGCGATCACCGAGCTGGCGATCATGAACAACGCGTTCAAAATGTTGTTGGCGGCGATGATGCGCGCACGGTGCGTGGGTTGGCTGCGCATCTGGATCAGCGCGTACATCGGCACGCTGTACAGGCCGGCGAACAGGCTCAGCAGCGCCAGGTCGGCCATCACCCGCCAATGCGCGGGCTGGGCGATGAAGGCGGCCAGGCGCAAGCCATCGGCCGGCGGCAGGCCGCGTGAGGCGAAGTACAGGTCGACGGCAAACACACTCATGCCGATCGCCCCCAGCGGCACCAGGCCGATCTCCACATGCCGGCGGCTCAGCACCTCGCACAGCAGTGAGCCGGTGCCGATGCCGATGGAGAACACCACCAGCAGCAACGAGGCCACCTGCTCGTCGCCATGCAGCACTTCCTTGGCGAAACTCGGGAACTGGCTCAGGAAGACCGCGCCGAAGAACCACATCCAGCTGATGCCCAGCAGCGAACGGAACACCACCAGGTTGCCGTGCGCAAGCCTGAGGTTGCGCCAGGTCTCCGACACCGGGTTCCAGTTGACCACCAGGCCCGGGTCGGTGGCCGGCGCGCTGGGAATACACTGCGCCACCACCCGGCCCATGACGGCGAGTGCCACACAGGCCAAAGCCACTTGCATGTGGCCGATCCCGGGCACCGCCACCAGCAGGCCGCCGACCACGTTGCCCAGAAGGATGGCCACGAAGGTGCCCATCTCCACCATGCCGTTGCCGCCGGTGAGTTCACTGGAGCGAAGCACCTGCGGCAGGTAGGCGAACTTCACCGGGCCGAACAAAGTGGAGTGCAGGCCCATCAGGAAGGTACAGGCCAGCAGGACCAGCACGTTTGCCGACATGAAACCGTAGGCGGCCAGCAGCATGATGCCGATCTCCAGGTTCTTCACGAAGCGGAACATGCGGGTCTTGTCCCATTTGTCGGCCAGCTGGCCCGAAGTGGCCGAGAACAGCAGGAACGGCAGGATGAACAGCGCGCCGATCACCAGCCCCGCCATCCTGGGCGGCAGCCAGCCGACACTGAGCTGGTAGGTCACCATCACCGTGAAGGCGAACTTGAACAGGTTGTCGTTGGCTGCGCCGGCGAACTGCGTCCAGAAGAAGGGAGCGAAGCGGCGTTGGCGCAGCAGGGCGAACTGGTTGGGGTGGGCGGCTACAGCCAACTCCGCCGAGGCGGTGGTACGGATCGATGTGTCTTGCATATTGTTTTTCTCAGGCCAAACAGGGTTGCTGTGTTGATTCCATTGGCGTCATGTTCGTGGCGCTGGCCCCTCCGCCAGCTTGCCATTGTGCACAGGCCTCGTGGCAGTTTGCAGCGCTGCTACCACAGGCCAGGCCGCACATGCTGCGGCAACATGCTTCAGGCTGTGCCCCGACAACATGCCGCCTGTCCACATGAACACCTGGTGGTCGCCGAGCTCCAATAACTTCGCCAGGGTGTACACGGCGATCACGGTCCACAGCGACAGACCCCAGGCGCCCTCCAAAGGACGGCAGCAGGCCAGCCACAGGACCAGCAACATGCCGCCGCCCTGCAGCACCGCCCAGGGCAGCAGATTGGCCGACGTCGCCCACACAGCGATCGACAGCGGGCCCCACAACAACACGGTCAGCGCGACCAGCACGCCGGCCCGCTCACTCATGCGGTCCGCCGTCGCCATCCCCAGCAACCCGGCAAATGCCGCCACCATGCCAAGCCGGTCGTACGCGAGCCGGGTGTCATCGGGCTGCCAGTGGTAGATGCTGGAGCCGATCGCTGCCAGCACCAGGCCCGCAAAAAACAGCAACGCCAGCGAGTGGCGCACGCCGGGCACGAAGCCTTGGCGATAAAGCGTCACAAGCCCCCAGATGCCACCGACGGCGAACGGCAGATTGCTCAGCACATCCATCCCGTGCGGCAGGCCCCAAGCCGCGCGCTGATCGGCAAAGGCGTGGTAGTTCGCGTACTGCGGCGCGGCAGGGCCAAGGCAGGCCAGCAGCGCGGCCGCGGCCACCGACAGCAGCAATGCGGCTTCAAGACGGGTCATGGAAAGTTGCACAAGGGGCTCCTTGGGATGGACAGGGCACCAGTCTCGAAGCGCGGGGAAGAAAAGAATCGTCTTATTCCATCAAAGCCATGGGCAGGCTACGTGAAGTATCAATAATCGATACCCATGAGCACCACCGCCGACCTCGTCACCACCCTCAAAAAAGAGCTGAAACAAGCACAGATGACTTATGCCGACCTGGCACGCTCGCTGGGCATGGCCGAGTCCAGCGTGAAACGCATGCTGGCCAAGGGCGACATGCCACTGTCGCGCATCGACGCCATCTGCCGCGCGCTCAAGCTCGACTTCGCCGACCTGGCCCGTCGCGTCGCCGACAGCCAGCCACTGCTGGCCGAGCTCACCCAGGCGCAGGAACGCGCGGTGGTGGCCGACAAAAAGCTGTTGCTGGTGGCCATCTGCGTGCTGAGCCAGTGGACGCTGGAGCAGATCACCAGCGCCTACCGACTGAGCACGGCCGAAGGCATCAAATACCTGGCGCAGCTCGACCGCATCGGCATCATCGAACTGCGTCCGCTGAACCGCTACCGACTGAAACTGGCCAAGACCTTCCGCTGGCGCCCGCACGGTCCGGTGATGAGCTTCTTCCGCGAAGACGCGGTACTCGACTACTACGCCGGCGGCTTCGACGGACCGGGCGAAGGCCTGCTGCTGGTGCACGGCTCGGTGAGTCGTGGCCTGGCGCCAGCCTTTCTGGAACGGCTGCAGCGCGTGGCACAAGACTTCGCGCAACAGCATCTGGCCGACCAGAAACTACCCGAAGCCGACCGCGAGGGCTACACCCTGCTGCTGGGCATGCGAAGCTGGGAGTTCGCGGCGTTTGCGGCGCTGCGGCGGTAAGCCGACAGGACGCGCATCCTCCAAGCAGGGTAAGACATCGCCCCGGATTGTGAATATGCTGCACTGCAACATTCACCACAAAGGGGCGATCCATGAACCATTCCCGAATCCTCGTCCGGGCGGCACTTCTGGCTGCGGCCCTCGCCGTGCAGCTCGTGGCCGCGCCTGCCCGGGCGGCCAACGACTTGCCGGCACTGCGTGCCAACCCGGCGCGCACCTCGGTGTCCGGCCTGTCCTCCGGCGCCTTCATGACGGTGCAGTATGGCGTGGCCTTTTCGTCGAGCGTGATGGGGCTGGGCGTGGTTGCCGGCGGGCCGTACAACTGCGCCTTCCTCAACTTCGGCGGCATCGTGACCTGCATGTCCGGCGCCCCTTCGGGCAGCCTGTCCTGGGCGGCGGCGCAAGGCTTTGCTTCACTCGGCCAGATCGATCCCGTGGCGGGTCTGTCGAAACTCAAGGTCTATGTCTTCGGCGGCACCGAGGATCAGGTCGTGCATCCGCCGGTCGTTGCCGCCACCCGCGACTTTTTCCAGGCCGCAGGCCTTGCGCCGAAGAACCTGCTCTATGTCGACAAGCTGCCCGCCGGCCATGCCTTCATCGCGCCCGCATTCGGCAACGACTGCGGCACCAATGCGGCGCCCTACATCGATCACTGCCAGGTCAAGACCAAGGGCCAGCGCCAAGCCTACGACCAACCCAAGGAACTGCTGCAGCATATCTACGGCCCGCTGAAGCCGCCAGCGGCCACGCTGTCGTCGACGGTACGCCCCTTCGATCAGACGGCCTTCGCCGGCCCGGGCACGAGCATGGATTCGGCCGGCTTCATCTACATCCCGAAAGATTGCGCCGCCAATGCCAGTGGCTGCGCGGTGCACGTCGTGTTCCACGGTTGCAAGCAGGGCGCGCAAAGCGTGGGCAGCGACGTCTACGCCTCGGTCGGCTACAACCGCTGGGCCGATACCAACCGCTTGATCGTCCTGTATCCCCAGGCCATCACCAGCCAGAATTTTCCAAGCAATCCGGAAGGCTGCTGGGACTGGTTTGGTTATACCGGTCCGACCTTCCAGGTGCGCAGCGGCGTGCAACTGTCGGCGATCAAAGCGATGGTCGATCGGTTGACCGGACAGAAGTGAATGCCTTGCGCAGAGAGAACCCATGGAAATCCACACCCGCACCGCAAGCATCGCCGATACCGAGGCCATCTGCACTGTGCTTCGCCGCTCCATCACCGAGTGTTGCGCCGCAGACCATCGCGGTGAACCTCGGCTGATCGACGCCTGGCTGCGCAACAAGACGGCTCCCAACGTCACGGCATGGATCGCGAGCCCGGGCCAGTTCTGCGTTGTCGCGCTGGTGGCCAACGAGGTGGTCGGCTTCGGCATGGCCGAGGGTGATCAAGTCCTGCTGTGCTACGTGTTGCCCGAAATACGGTTCAAGGGCGCAGGTCGCGTGCTGCTGCAAGCCATGGAATTGCACGCGGTCCAGCAAGGCATCACCCCGCTGCGGCTGGAGAGCACCCGAACGGCGCTTGCCTTCTACCGGCGCAACGGCTTCAGCCCGAGCGGGCCTGCGATCTCTGTCTTCGGCTTGGAAGGCCAGCCGATGTTGAAGCAGATGGTGACGACCGCGATGGTTCAAGCATAAGGCGCCTCGTGTGGTGAGCGAAAAAATGGCGCCACCGGGCTTGGCACCGGACCACCCGGCCATTTACAATCCCACCCGCAGGAGAGCGAACGGCATCAAGCCGTTCCACCGAAGGCGCAAACTCCCATGAACGCTCAGGTTCCGTACTGCATCCATTGCTAGAGCCGTCTGAAGAGACACCATGCCAGCCATGGTGCACCGAAGGAGCAAGCCGCTGACGCGTGTCGGTGGCGAATCTCTCAGGTACCAAGGACAGGGGGAGCGGCAACTTGAGGCGTCAGCCTGGGTTGCTACTTTTCAAACAGCACTCCACGTTCATGCCTCAAGCGTTTGACCGCTAAAGGTTTTCATCATGCGCGTGACCGTTCTCGGCGCCGGCTTGCTCGGCGTCAGCTCTGCTTATTACCTCAACCAACTCGGCCACGAAGTGACCGTGATCGACCGCCAGGCCACGCCCGCGGCCGAAACCAGCTTCGCCAACGGCGGACAGATCTCGGTCAGCCACGCCGAGCCCTGGGCCAACCCGGGCGCGCCGCTGAAACTGCTCAAATGGCTGGGCCGCGAAGACGCGCCGCTGCTGTTTCGCCTGCGTGCCGACATGCGGCAGTGGCTCTGGGGCCTGCAGTTCCTGCGCGAATGCACGCCGGCGCGCACACGCCACAACATCGAACAGATCGTGCGCCTGGGCAGCTACAGCCGCGACATGCTGCAGGCGCTGCGCCGCGATATCGGCATAACCTACGAGGAGCGCACACAGGGCATCCTGCATTTCTACACCACGCAAAAAGAATTCGACGCGGCGCAAGCTCCGGCCGAGCAGATGCGCGCGCTGGGCTGCGACCGGCAGGTGATCTCGGCCGACGAGGCTGTGCGCCTGGAGCCCGCGCTGCGCCACATCCGCCCGCAGCTGGCCGGTGCCACCTATACCCAGGAAGACGAATCGGGCGACGCCAACCAGTTCGCCCGCGCACTCGCCGCACGTTGCGAAACCAACGGCGTGCGTTTCCTCATGAGCCACAACATCACCGCGCTGCGCGAAGTGGGTGGCCGCATCGATCATGTGGAGGCCACGGACGGCGAAGGCCGCTTCCAGCGCATCCGCGGCGACGCCGTGGTGCTGGCCATGGGCAGCCTGAGCCCGCTGCTGGCCCAGCCGCTGGGCATCCGCTTGGCCGTCTACCCGGCCAAGGGGTATTCGGTGACGATGCCGGTGAAGGACGCTTCGATGGCGCACCAGGTGAGCCTGACCGATGACGAATTCAAACTCGTTTTCTCGCGCTACACCTCGGAAGGCAGCGACCGCCTGCGCATCGCCGGCACCGCCGAATTCAACGGCTACGACCGCGACCTCAACGCCGTGCGCTGCGAGGCCATCGTGCGCCGCGTGGAGCAGCTTTTCCCCGGCGCGGGCGACACGAGCCAGGCGCAGTTCTGGACCGGCCTGCGCCCGGCCACGCCGAGCAATGTGCCGCTGATCGGCAAGACCCGGTTGCCCAATCTGTTCCTCAACACCGGCCACGGCACGCTGGGCTGGACCCACGCCTGCGGCTCGGGCAAGTCGGTGGCGCGCATCGTGAGCGGGCTGGTACCCGAGGTGGACTTTGCGTTCACGGGGATGTCCAGCGACGGCACGGCAGGCGTAGTCAGCCCCGCCACACGCTGACGCACCGAGCGAAACGTCTTATGCGGTGAAGACCGTCAGCACCCCGGTGTAACCATACAGGTGCTCCCGTGCGATTTCGCCGCCGGCGAAGAAGCCCACCAAAGGCACGTCGCCCAGCGCGCGGCGCACGATCTGCATCTCGGCGCTCGGGCCGCCGAAATGCGGGCCGCCGCGGCCGGCGCAACTCACATACACCGCACCGGCCATGCGCCGGGCCGGGTGCGGTGCGGACTCGGCTTCGGGCGCGGCCAGGGCCGTGGCGGCCTCGATCGGCATTTCTTCGGGTTCGAGCTCTTCGCGGATCTCGGCGCAGATGCGTACAAGGTCAGCCCGCGCGGCCGTGACGTTGCGCTGGCAAAACGCCATGCGGGTGCCCACCGACACCATCTCGGCCAGGGCCACGCCCTGGCGCCCCGGGTCGAGGCCGATGATGTGGCGCACCAGCACGTCGCTGCCGAAACTTCCGGCGCGCGCCACTGCATCACCGCCGGACCTGCCGGACCCGCCCGGTGCGGGCATCAGGCCGACCAGCGTGGCGCGCACGCGGGCCAAGGCCTCGCGCGGCTGCTCCAGTGTGGAGCCCAGGTCGCGCATCAACACGGCGAGTGCGGGCTCGTCGTCAAGGGTGATGACCACATTGCCTTCGGCGGCGGTGATGGTGCGCACCGGTGCGATCGGCTGGCAGCCCTGGGTCACCCGCGACACCAGCGACACAGCCTCGGCAAAAGCCACGCCACTCAGCCCGCCGCTGAACACGCCACGCGCCGCGCCATGGCCTTTAATGTTGCCGTTACCGCCCACGGCGAACTGCACGGCCTTGGAACGGCTGGAGGCCAGGCCGCCGAACAGGTAGCCGGTGTCGGTGCGCGAAGCCATCTCGGCGATCAGGCCGGCCACATCGGGCGTGGCAGCGTCGGCATGGACCAGCGCGGTGTGCGCCTCGAAGCCGATACCGAGCGGCGCCACACCGGAGAACACGCGGTACTGGTCGGCCGGTACGCCGCACAGCATCACGGCCATGGCCGGCTCATCGAAATATTCGGCGTTGTTGGCCGCGATGCCCACCCCCACCGTGCCCGACCAGTCGGTGACCTCGGGCAGCTCGGCGCTCAGGTGGTCGAGGATGTCCTGGGCCTCGGTGGCGTAATGGTCGGTGATGTAGAGCAGGCCCAGCGTCGGCGCGCCTGCGTAGTCGGGCAGGGCCATGTGGGCGCGCAACTGGGCCAGCACCAGGCCGGCCGCCATGCGCCACTGCGGATGGGTCGCGTGACCATAGGGGAAAAGTTTCATCGTCGACTCCGCAGGGCTCTCAGGGGTTTAGGGCCTGTTGATACTAGGGCGTTCGCTTCTTGGCAGCGGCGCTGGTCTTGGCTGCGGCCTTGCGGGCCGGGGCTTTCTTGGCGGGGGCCTTGGCCGCGGGCTTGGAGGCCGACGCAGCCATGGGCTTGGTGGCTGCCTTCGCAAACACCTCGGCACTCTTGAACGCCTCCTTCGCGAAGTTGGCGGCCTTGCTGCTATCGACCGCGGTCTTGGAGGCGGCCTCCGAGAGGGCACTGGCGGCGATCTGCTGGAATTGCGTGGTCAGCGAATTCCACCATTGCAGAGGATCGACCACGCCTGCCCCGGCCGTGCTGGCAGTGTCGGCCGCGCCATTGGCTGCGGCCTTGCCTTCGGACTCGGCTTCTTCCTCTTTCGCCGGTGCGGCCGCACTGAAGGGCTTGGCCGGTTCCGGTGCTTTCTCCGCGGCCTTGGGTGGCGCCTCTGGCGTCTTGATCTTGAAGGCGTCGGCCAGGTCGCTCATGCTGAAGTTCATGCCGCGCAGCGTGGCCAGGGTCATCTTCTGCACCTCCAGCGCCTGGATCGTGGCCTTGAGCGCGGTGGCATTCTGGTCGAGCCAGAACTGCACGGCCTTGAGTTCGTCGATACGCTTGTCCAGCTCTTCCACGCTGATGGTGGGCGCCACCCAATTCCCCAGCTTCGGCATCTGCGGCATCTTTTGCGAGGCCCCCTTGGCCAGATTTTGCAAAAAGTCGAAGCCGGGCACGAATTTGCTGAAGTCGAAGTTGGGTGCGTTGCTCATGGGGGATGTCTCCAAAGGTGGTTGGGCCGAATTTTTATGTCGGACAGCTTACTCCAATCCGCCGCCGTTCCCAATGCGCATTCAAGCCACGCCGCGGCTTTCCACGTCTGGGCGAACCCGACCCGTCAACAAGGCGCGGCACGCCATAATCCCGCCATGCACAGCCTCTTCATCCACGCCCTCCGTGGCCCCGCGCGGGGCCTCTCCTAGATGGGTTATACGTTCGCCTCGGCGACGATCCTGCTGTTGGTCATCACCGACCCGCTCGGCGGCATCCCGATCTTCGCCAATGCCTTGCGCAACGTGGCGCCCGAACGGCGGCCCTATGTGATCATCCGCGAGGTGCTGATCGCGTTCACGCTGCTGCTGGCCTTCATGTTCATGGGCGAATCCTTTCTGCGCGTGATGGGCCTGAGCCCGTTGTCGCTGCAGCTGGCCGGCGGCGTGGTGCTGTTCCTGATCGCGCTGCGCATGATCTTCCCCGCGCCCGAGCATGCCGAGGCCGCGTTGCAGGGCGAGCCGCTGATCGTGCCGCTGGCGATTCCGATGCTGGCCGGCCCTTCGGCGCTGGCCACCGTGCTGCTGCTGGTGTCGCAGGCACCCGAGCGGCGCCTGGAATGGATCGCCGCGCTGGTCGTCACCATGACGGTCTGCGCCGTCGTGCTGCTGCTGGCCGAACGCATCCAGCGGGTGCTCGGCGAACGTGTTGTCACCGCCTTCGAGCGGCTCATGGGCCTGGTGCTGGTGGCGGTGTCGGTGGAGATGATGATCCGCGGCGTCAAGCAGCTGACGGTGGAGTTGGCTGGGTGAAGCATTTTTTCACACTCATCGCCGCCAGTGCCGCCCTGCTCTGCGCCGGCGCCGCCCACGCCATACAGGATTGCGAGCTCAACGGCGAATCCGTGAACCCGGCCAACGGCAACACCACCGCCGGCAAGACCGGCCTGATGCGCTGCAAGGAGCGCGACAGCGGCCTGCTCATGCACGAGCAGGAACTGCAGAACGGCCGCTTCATGGGCATCGAGCGCTTCTACCAAAACGGCAAATTGCTGCGCGAGCGCAGCGTGAACGAACGCGGCAACAGCCAGGGACGGGCCCGCGAATTCGCGCCAGACGGCCAGGTGCTGCGCGAGGCCACCTATGACAATGGCCGCGAGGTCGGCCTGGTGCGCAGTAACCACGCCAGCGGCGCGCTGCAGCGCATCACCTTCTACGGCGGCACGAACGGCAGTGAACTCGCCTATGCCGAATTCACGCCACGCGGCCAGTTGCGCGGCCTGCGCTGCGGCGACAAGCCCCTGCTGGCCCCGCTGGCCGACGACGCCCGGCTCTGCGGCTTCGGCGCCAGCATCGCGCCGGCAGAACTCTTCAACGACGCCAGCGTGCTGCAGGCGCGGGTGCTGTACCAGGCCGGCCAGCGGCAGCGGCTCGAAGAGCTTTACGCCAACGGCCAGCCCGCGCGTGTGGAAGAGCTGAAGAGCGGCATCCGCACCGAGCGGCGTTTCGCCGAAGACGGCGTGCTGCGCCGCGAGGTGTTGTGGCAACTGGAGGGCAACGACGCCCGCTCGGCCAGCAAGACGCAGGAACGCGAGTTCTCGGAAAAAGGCACGCTCACCCGCGAGCAACGCTGGACTGACCGCAAGCTCGCCAGCGACAGCAGCTTCTACCTGAACGGCCAGCCGCGCAGCCGCGCCGTCTATGGCCGCGACGACAACACCGATGTGGTGGACGAAACCGATTTCCACGACAACGGCCAGCCCGCGCATACCGGCCGTTATGCCACGGTGAGTCGCTACGAACGCCGCGCCGTCGGCAGGCACCAGAGCTTCGACACTCAGGGCAAGCTGGTCGGCGAATCGCTCTACGACAGGCGTGGCCGCATCAGCCGCGAACGTGCCTGGGACGCAAGCGGCCAGTTGCTGCGCGACGACGAAGTCTTCGAAGACGGCTCGCGCAAGGCCTTCGCAAAGTAGTCGCGAAGTAGCTCAGTCGAGCTTAACGCCCGTCGCCTTGATGATCGGCCCCCAGCGCAGCGCCTCGCTGCGCGCGAACTGGCGGAACTGCTCGGGCGTGCCGGGCAGCGCCTCCATGCCGAAGTCAGCCATGCGTTTTTGCACCGTGGCGCTGGCCAGGGCCTTGTTCAGGTCGCCGTTGAGCCGGCTCACCACCGGCGCGGGCAGGCCGGCCGGCCCGAGGATGCCCTGGAAGGCGAACACCTCGGAATTGGCCACGCCCGACTCGGCCAGCGTAGGCAGGTTGGGCAACTGGCTGGCGCGCTTGGCCGAACCGATGGCCAGCGCGCGCACCTTGCCGGTCTGGATGATCGGCAGGCCGGCGGCCAGGTCGAGGAACATGCACGGCACCTGGCCGCCCATCACGTCCTGCATGGCCGGCGCGGCGCCGCGGTAGGGAATGTGGGTAATGAAGATGCCGGTGCGCGCCTTGAACATTTCCATCGCCAGGTGGTGCGGCGAGCCGTTGCCGGGCGAAGCGTAATTGAGCTTGCCGGGGTTGGCCTTGGCATAGGCGATGAAGTCCTTCAGCGTCTGCGCCTCGAAGCCTGGCGTGACCACCAAGGCCAGCGGAAAGCGGCTGATGCCGCCAATGTAGCTGAAGTCTTTTTCAGGGCTGAACGGCAGCTTGCTGAACAGGTGTTCGTTGTAGGCCAGCAAGGCGTTGTCGGCCGACATGATGGTGTAGCCGTCGGGCTTGGCCGCGGCCACCATCTGCGCGCCGATGTTGGTCGAGGCGCCGGGCCGGTTGTCGACGATCACCTGCTGGCCGAGCGTCGTGCGCATGGCCTCGGCCACCGTGCGCGCCAGCACGTCGGTGCCGCCGCCGGCCGGATACGGCACGATCCAGCGGACCACCTGGTTCGGGTAGTCGGCCTGCGCGCGGACGAAAGGCGCGGCGGCGCTGCCGGCGAATGCGGCGAGGGAGGTCAAGAGGGTGCGGCGTTGCATGGGGTTTGTCTCCTTGGATGTTTGCGTTTTGAAAGCTGCGAATCAGGCCAGCGAGGACACGATCTCCTGCTCGATCGCGCCGAAGATGCTGTTGCCGTCCCGGCCCTTCATCTCGATCCGGATGGTGTCGCCGAACTTCATGAATTCGGTGTTCGGCTGGCCGTCCTGGATGGTTTCGATGCAGCGCTTTTCGGCGATGCAGCTGTAGCCGTTGGGCCACTGCATCTTGCCCTTGACGTCCACACCCTTGTTGCTGACCGTGCCCGAGCCGACGATGCTGCCGGCGCGCACGTTGCGCGTCTTGCAGATGTGGGCGATGAGCTGGCCGAAGTGAAAGCTCATCTCCGGGCCGGCCTCGCACTGGCCGACCTTACGGCCGTTCCAGGTGCTTTGCAGGGTGAGGTGCAGCCGGCCTTTGTCCCAGACGCTTTCGTTATGAAAGGTGAATTCGTCCAGCGTCACCGCCACCGGGCTGAACGCGGTGGCCGGCTTGCTCTGGAAGAAGCCGAAGCCCTTGGCCAGTTCGGCCGGGATCAGGTTGCGCAGGCTGACGTCGTTGGCCAGCATCACCAGGCGGATGCCGTCCAGCGCCTGCTCGGGCGTGGCGCCCATGGGTACGTCGCCGGTGATCACGGCGACTTCGGCCTCGAAGTCGATGCCCATGGCCTCGGAGGGCACACACACCTCGTCGCAGGGGCCGAGGAAGTCGTCGCTGCCGCCCTGGTACATCAGCGGGTCGGTGTAGAAGCTTTCGGGCACCTCGGCGTTGCGCGCCTTGCGCACCAGCTCCACATGGTTGATGTAGGCCGAGCCGTCGGCCCACTGGTAGGCGCGCGGCAGCGGGGCCATGCACTGCTTGGGGTCGAACGGGAAGGCATGGCGGGCGCGGCCCTGGTTGAGCGCGTCGTACAGGTCCTGCAGCTGCGGGCTCATGAAGCCCCAGTCGTCGAGCGCCTGCTGCAGCCGGCTGGCGATGCCGGTCGCATAATGGGCCGTGCCCAGATCCTTTGAGACGACGACCAGCTGGCCGTCGCGGGAACCGTCTTTGTAGGTGGCGAGTTTCATGGAATTCGAGGTCTTTCAAGGGCAAAACGCATGCGGCATTGTGAACGTGTTGCACACTGCCACGGTATGGGTGAAATTACGCATCGTTAAATTTATTTAACTAAACGAAATAAACGACGGGAATTCTAGTGCAAGTGGAAGCTGGCGGCACCGACGCCCAAGAATCACAGGATCTGCAGGACAAGGAACGTGCCGGCATTCAATCGGTGGAAGTGGGCTTTGCGCTCCTGGAGGTGATGGCCCAGGCCAAGGGCCCGCTGATGCTGCGCGACCTGGCCGCCGCCGCCGGCATGAGCGCTGCCAAGGCACACCGCTACCTGGTGAGCTTTCAGCGCCTGGCGCTGGTCACACAAGACAGCCGCAACAACCGCTACGACCTCGGCCCGGCGGCGCTGCGCCTGGGCCTGGCGGCGCTGTCGCGGATCGACGCGGTGAAGCTGGCGCGCGAGCGCATCGGCCCGCTGATGGCGCAGATCGGCCACACCCTGGCCCTGGCCGTATGGGGTAACCACGGCCCGACCATCGTGCACTGGGAAGAAGCCCCCGAAGCCATCACGGTGAATCTGCGGCTCGGCGACGTGATGCCGCTGCTGGCCTCGGCCACCGGCCTGTGTTTCGCGGCCCACGTGGCGCCCGACGCCATTGCCCCGCTGCTGAAAGAAGAGCTGGCCCGCGCGCAAAAACTCGGCCGCACCGACCTGCCGGCCAATACAGCCGCGCTGCAGGCACTGCTGAGCGAAGTGCGCACGCGTGGCGCGGCCCGGGTGATGGGCACGCTGCTGCCGGGCGTGACCGGCTTTTGCGTGCCGGTGTTCGACGCCGATGGCCATATCGCACTGGGCATCACGGCGCTGGGCTCACAGGCCATGGTGGACGCCGACTGGGGCGGCGCGGTGTGCGCGCCGCTGCGCGCGGCGGCGGCGCAGTGGTCGCTCGATCTGGGTTACCGGGCTTGAACCAGGCCGGCATGGGCGCGCGAGAAGGCACGGCCCTGCACGGCATCCCGCTGCGTGCCCTGCTGGTGATCGGCGTCATCGTGCTGCTGGTGCATGCCTTGCTGCTGCAAGCCCTGCCCTCCGCGCCGCTGGCCATTACGCCGCCGGCGATGCGCGCCTTCACCACCCGTACGGTGACGCTGAATGCACCGGCCCCAAAATCCGAGCCCGCGCCAAAACCCAAACCAATCCCGCCCAGGAAGCCAAGGCCCGAAGCCGCCAGGCCCCAACCCACATCGCCCACATCGCCCACACCGCCGCAGGTACCGGAGCCAGTCACGGCGGATGCCGGCGCCACCGCACCGCAGGCCGCGCCGGAGCCCTCCCCGGTAGCCCCAACACCCGCCACCGCATCGGAAGCTGTGGCCACCAATCCACCAGCAGACCCGGCGCTGAACGCCCCGCCCGCACTGCCGCCGCGCGAGACGCCGGTGGGCGCATCCGTACTCAGCATCCCCGGCTCGGCGCGGCTCAAATACGACGTGACCGGCGAGGCCAAAGGCTTGACCTACAGCGCACGCGCGCAGTTGCTTTGGCTGCAGGACGGCAGCAACTACAACACCGTCCTCGAAGTCAGCGCCTTCCTGCTGGGATCATTCAGCCAGATGAGCAGCGGGCAGATCACCACCGAGGGGCTCGCGCCGACGCGCTTCGCCGACAAGCGCCGCACCGAGGTGGCGGCCCATTTCGAGCGCGACAAGGGCAAGGTCACGTTCAGCGCCAACACCCCGGACGCGCCGCTGCTGGCCGGCGCGCAAGACCGGCTCAGCGTGATTTTTCAGCTGGTGGCCATGTTCGCGGGCGACCCCGGCAAATACCCGCCGGCCACCACCATCACGCTGCCGATCGTCGGGCCGCGCGAAGCAGAAATATGGCTGTTCACCGTGGACGGCGCAGAAACCATGGCCCTGCCCATCGGCCAGATGCCGGCCATCAAGGTCAGCCGCAACCCGCGGCGCGAGTTCGACCAGAAGATCGAGGTCTGGTTCGCGCCGTCGCTCGGCTACATGCCGGTACGGGTCAAAGCCACCCAGGCCAACGGCGATTTCGTGGATCAGAAATTGCGCGGTGTCGAGAAACCCTGACACGCACAACGCCAGCCGGCTGACCTTGAAACCGCGGAAATCGTTGCAATCTTGATTCCAGAGAGTTTGGAACACAGTGTGCCCAAAGTGCCACAAATAACCGGTTCGCCAGGGTTTTTCATCGGGAAAACCCGGGTAATCACGGCCTTGGGGTGTATCTTGGAACTGGTTTCAGACGGAAATAGGATTTTGCCCTCATGAATACACTTTACGACTCTGAATCTTTCGCCGTGGTCCACATGGAAGCCAATGCCCTGCCCGAAGAGGCTGAGGCGGAAACCGGCGCGCTGCCGACCGGCATTCTGCTGTCCACCGCTGGCGTGCCGGTGCCTTCACTGGAACGCCACGGGTTTGAGATCGTCGACAAACGCTCGGGCAAAGAGGTCTACCTCGACGGGTCCTGGGCCGAATTGTTCCAGCAGCACATTTCCGCCTGGCGGCTCAACACGCCCACGCAGGAAGAAGTGGAAGACACGCTGGAACGTTACGCCGAGCTGGCGCAAAACCCGGTGGTGATCCACTAAAGCGCCTGGATTGACGGGGCCGGCATTGCAATGCCGGAAAAGAAGCACAAAAGGCCGGTTTTACCGGCTTTTGCATTTCCAACACAAGAGCAGGATATGGCTTGGGCAATGGGCCACCTCGCATGCGTGGCATGGACCGCTGCCCTCCGCCTTCTTGCGTGACGTCAAGTCGTCGAGACTTGAAGCACTCAAATATCAACTGCCGAGGATCAACACCATGTCCAGCGTTTCAAACGTTCAGCCGCAAGTACTCCAATCCGTCCCGCAGCCCCAGCGCGCGAGCGCCGACGCTGCCAGCGCAAAAGCCGCAGCAGCAGCTGCGCCCGCAACGCCAGCCGCCGCCGCACCAGCGGTGAGCAAGCCCACGGCGACCATGGGCAACCACGTCAACGTCAAGGCCTGAGTCGCCAGGGCACGGTAGAACCGTGTGCCGCCGGCAATTCGCTGAACGGGCGAGGCCAGGCATGGCTTGACGGCGAAACGGCCGTAGTATCCACGGCATGCGCCGGCATTGTTTTGCGTCCCCGATTTTGCCGATCACCGCCTGGCTGTTGGCGGCGCTTGTTTGCGGCTGCGCCAGCCCCCCTGCTCCCATCAGCGGACTTGAAGCCGACACCGCGGCCCACGTGCTGGCGCTGCCGCCGGCCGACGTGGTCTTGCTCGGCGAGCAGCACGACGCGGCCGAGCACCAGCACATTCACCAGCAGGTGGTGGCTTCCTTCGCACAGCGCGGGCGGCTGGCGGCGTTGGCCGTCGAAATGGCCGACCGCGGCCACTCCACGGCCAGCCTGCCGCGCGAGGCCACCGCAGCCCAGGTCCAGGCCGCGCTCGCCTGGGATCTGAAAGGCTGGCCCTGGTCCGCCTATGGCCCGGCGGTGATGACCGCGGTACGCGCTGGCGTCCCCGTGCTCGGCGCGAACCTGCCGCGCAGCCGCATGCGCGAGGCCATGGGCAACCGACGGCTCGACGATCATCTGCCCGACGCCGCGCTGCAGACCCAGCGGCAGGCGATCCGTACCGGCCACTGCGGCATGCTGCCCGAGAGCCAGATCGGGCCGATGGCCCGCATCCAGATCGCCCGCGACATGGCCATGGCCGAGACCATCGCCGAAGCCGCCGTGCCGGGCAAGGTGGTGGTGTTGATGGCCGGCAGCGGCCACGTGGACCGCGGGCTCGGCGTGCCCCAGCACCTGCCGCCAACGCTGAAAGTGCAGGCGGTGCGGCTGTTGGCCGGCGGCAGCCGGGCCGAGGCCGCCACGGCATTCGACACGGTCTGGCCCACGCCGGCCCTGCCCGAAAAGGACTACTGCGCCGACATGAAGCAGCAGATGGGCGGCTGACAGGGAGCAGATGGCCCGCGGCCCCGGGGGGATGGTCGCATCCTGCGACAATTCAGCCCGTATGAACCACGCCTACATCCTGACCCTGTCATGCCCGGACCGCACGGGCATCGTGCACGCCGTTTCCGGTTTCCTGCTGGAACGCGGCGGCAACATCGAAGAAGCCGCACAGTACAACGACCACGACACCGGCCTGTTTTTCATGCGGGTGCAATTCGCCTGCGAGCAACTGAGCTTCGATGAATTGCGCGCCCAGCTCAAGCCCTTCGCCGACGGCTTCGGCATGCGCTGGAGCCTGCACGCCACCTCGGCGCCGGTGCGGACTGTGCTGATGGTGAGCAAGGAAGGCCATTGCCTGAACGACCTGCTGTTCCGCTGGAAAAGCGGCCTGCTGCCGCTGGACATCCGCGCCATCATCAGCAACCACCGCGACTTCTACCAACTTGCGGCCAGCTACAACGTGCCCTTCCATCACATCCCGGTGACCGCGGCAACCAAGGCCCAGGCCGAAAGCCGCGTCTACGAGGTGATCGAGGCCGAAGGCGCCGAACTGGTGGTGCTGGCGCGCTACATGCAGATATTGAGCGACGACCTGTGCCGCAAGCTGGCCGGCCGCGCCATCAACATCCATCACTCGTTCCTGCCGAGCTTCAAGGGCGCCAAGCCCTATTACCAGGCGCATGACCGCGGTGTGAAGCTGATCGGCGCCACCGCGCACTACGTGACGGCCGACCTCGACGAAGGCCCGATCATCGAGCAGGACGTGGCCCGGGTGGACCATAGCCGCACAGTGGAAGACCTGACGGCCCAGGGCCGCGACACCGAAAGCCAGGTGCTGGCGCGCGCGGTGAAATGGCACAGCGAGCACCGCGTGCTGCTCAACGGCCACAAGACCGTCGTCTTCAAATAAGGCGCGGCAGCGTCAGGCGCGATTTGCCATGCGCTGACCCAGCCGCACCGCAGCGGCTGGCGCCCAGGCCGGGTTGAACTGCAACGGGCCTTTGGGGAACAGCAGCACCACGGTCGAGCCGAGCAGGAAACGGCCCATCTCGTCCCCCTGCTTCAGGCGGATGTCCTGATCGTCATAACGCCATTCGCGCACCGGGCCACGCGGCGGGTTGATCACGCCCTGCCACACTGTGGCCATGCTGCCGACGATGGTGGCCCCCACCAGGGTCAGCACGAAGGGGCCGAGCGGCGAATCGAACACACACACCACCCGTTCGTTGCGTGCGAACAGCCCCGGCACGCCGCGCGCCGTGACCGGGTTCACCGAAAACAGTTCACCCGGCACATAGACCATGCGCAGCAGCCGGCCGTCACAGGGCATGTGGATGCGGTGGTAGTCGCGCGGGCTCAGGTAGATGGTGGCGAAATGGCCGTCCTGGAACTGCGCCGCCAGCGTGGCGTCGCCGCCCACCAGCGCGGTGGTCGAATAGCTGTGGCCCTTGGCCTGGAAGATCTGGTCGCGGTCGATCGCACCGAACTGGCTGATGGCACCGTCCACCGGACAGACCAGGTCGGCCTCGGCGATCGGCCGCGCACCGGGCTTGAGCGCGCGGGTGAAGAACTCGTTGAAGCTGGCGTAGCTGCCGACGTCGGGGTTGGCGGCCTCGGTCATGTCGACGCCGTATTTGCCGACGAACCAGCGGATGATGCCGGTGGTGATGCCGCCGGCGCGCGCCGAGGCGATATGCCCGCCGAAAGAGGTGATGGCCCGTTTGGGCAGAAGGTACTGTGGCAGCACTTTGGAACGGTCTGACACGGCGGTCCCCTGTGGTTCTGGTGTGGGCGAAATGACCGGCGATTCTACCCAGTGGCTTCGCCCCCGCAGCGCGGGCCCAACACCCGATCCCGCAAGCGACAATCACGGCATGGCCGCCGTCCGCATTCCTCCGATCCAATGCCTCCTGACCTTCGAGGCGCTGGCCCGCCTGCGCAGCGTGACCCAGGCATCCGAGGAGCTCTGTGTGACGCCCAGCGCGGTGAGCCACCGGGTCCGGCAGCTAGAGCAGATCGTCGGCTTGAAGCTGTTCGGCCGGGCCGATTTTTCGCTCACCACCGAAGGCAGCGAATACCTGGCCCATGTGCGCGAAGGGCTGGCGATCCTGGAGCGCTTTCCGAGTGCGCAGCCCGCGCCCGGCAAACGCAAGCTGCGCCTGGCCGTGACGCCAACCTTCGCGCGCGCCATCCTGATTCCGCGGCTGCGCCAGTTCACCGAGGCTTATCCCGAGATCGACCTGACGCTGCAGGTGTCGATACCCCTGCTCGACGTGGTGGCCGAAGACGCCGACATGATGATCCGCTTCGGCGCCGGGCGTTATGCCGACGTGGAACACGTCTGCCTCACGCGCGACGAAGTCACGCCGCTGGCCTCGCCGGCCTTCGTGCGCGAACACGGCCCGTTCGACAGCGCCGACGACCTGGAAGGCGTGCCTTTTTTGCGCTCGGCGCTCGAGCCCTGGCGCACCTGGTTCCATGCGCAAAAGCTCGACTGGCCCGAGCCGACGGAGGGTTCGCAGTTCAACGACATCGGTCTGATGTGCGACGGCGCCGCCGCCGGCATGGGCGTGGCGCTGATCCGGCTGAAGCTGGCCGCGCCCTGGCTGGACAACGGCGCGTTGGTGCGCCTGGGCACCAGCCCTGCCTTCGCCAACAGCGTGCCGAGCCCGCACGCGCACTACCTGTGTTGGCGCACCGGCATCATGGACCGCTGGGAATGCGCTGCCTTCGCCGCCTGGCTGAAGAACGCCGTGGTCTGATTTCCAGTCGCCGCTTCTTCTCTTCTTCACAAGGCAGCGCAGTTTTCTTCAACCCGGCATGGCGTAATTTCACTTAAAGTGAATGCCCCGCCCCAAGACGCCACCCCATGAACGCCCCCACCTCGACAGCCACTCCAACCCCTCAGCAGGACTTGCTTCAAAGAGCGGCGCGGCAGGCACAGGTGGTGCAGGCGCTGCAGGCCCATCTGCCGCCGCATGCCCTGCTGTGGCAGGTGGAGGACACCACGCCCTACGAATGCGACGGCCTGACCGCCTACCGGCAGCGCCCGCTGGTGGTGGCGCTGCCCGAAACCTATGCCGAGGTGCAGGCCGTGCTGCGCACCTGCCACGCGCTCGATGTGCCGGTGGTGGCGCGCGGCGCGGGCACGGGCCTGTCGGGCGGGGCCATGCCGCATGCGCTGGGCGTGACGCTGTCGCTGGCCAAATTCAACCGCATCCTGCAGGTCGACCCGGTAAGCCGCACAGCGCTGGTGCAAGGCGGCGTGCGCAACCTGGCCATCAGTGAAGCCGCCGCGCCCTACGGCCTGTATTACGCGCCCGACCCTTCGAGCCAGATCGCCTGCACCATCGGCGGCAACGTGGCCGAGAACTCGGGCGGCGTGCATTGCCTGAAGTACGGGCTCACGGTGCACAACGTGGTCAAGGTACAGGGCTTCACCATCGAAGGCGAAGCGGTGAGCTTCGGCAGCGACGCGCTGGACGCACCGGGCTATGACCTGCTGAGCGTGCTGATCGGCTCCGAAGGCATGCTGGCCGTGACCACCGAGGTCACCGTCAAACTGGTGCCCAAGCCACAGCTCGCGCGCTGCATCATGGCCAGCTTCGACGACATCCGCAAGGCCGGCGACGCGGTGGCCGCGGTGATCGCCGCCGGCATCATCCCGGCCGGCCTGGAGATGATGGACAAGCCGATGACGGCCGCTGTCGAAGACTTCGTGCACGCGGGCTACGACCTCGGCGCGGAAGCGATTTTGCTGTGCGAGAGCGACGGCACGCCGGAAGAAGTGGAAGAAGAAATCGGCCGCATGAGCACCGTGCTGCGCGACTGCGGCGCCACCGCCATCACCGTGAGCCAGAACGAGGCCGAACGCCTGCGCTTCTGGAGCGGCCGCAAAAACGCGTTCCCAGCCTCGGGCCGCATCAGCCCCGACTACATGTGCATGGACTCGACCATTCCGCGCAAGCGCCTGGCCGACATCCTGCTGGCCATCTCCGAGATGGAAAAAAAATACCAGCTGCGCTGCGCCAACGTGTTCCATGCGGGCGACGGCAACCTGCATCCGCTGATCCTGTTCGACGCGAACGACCCGGACCAGTTGCACCGCTGCGAGTTGTTCGGCGCCGACATCCTGGAGACCAGCGTGGCCATGGGCGGCACCGTGACCGGCGAACACGGCGTGGGCGTGGAGAAACTCAACTCGATGTGTGTGCAGTTCACCGCGGCCGAGAACGAGCAGATGTTTGGCGTGAAACGCGCCTTCGACGCCAAGGGGCTGCTGAACCCGGGCAAGGTGATTCCCACGCTGAACCGCTGCGCCGAATACGGCAAGATGCTGGTGCGCGGCGGGCAGATCAGCCACCCCGACCTGCCGCGCTTCTGAGGCTGGCCTCGCCGCTGATGATGCTGTTGCTGTTGACGCCGCCAGCGTCCAAGCTGCTTCAAACAAGGTTATCCCTAGCTTGCCACTTCGTGTCGCGCACGTAAAAATGTTGGTACGCGCTGCGTCAATCAAATTTCCGGAATTCCCTGTTTTCCATACCCCGCTACCAAGTCCGTACCCCGATATCTGAAATTTGAACTGCCGCGGCCGTCACTCCGCTTTTCAATTTCAATCATCGGTCCATGCCTCGCAACCTCCTGGTCAAGAAATGCCACTCGGCACCCCACACGGGGTGCTTCTGTGGCTTGACCATTTCGCGCCTGGGCCGCGCCACGCTTTCAACCTGCCTTTCCTTGACTGGGCTGTGCAGCCTGGCTGGTCCGCAGGACGGCAACATCACCTCGGGTAGCGGCAAGATCAGCCAGAACGGCTCGACCAGCACGATCCTGCAAAACAGCCAGCGCATGGCCGTTGACTGGTCCAGCTTCAGCATCCGGCCGAACGAGACCGTGAACTTCGTCCAGCCCAATGCCCAGGCGATCGCACTGAACCGGGTGACCGGCCGGGAGGCCTCCAGCATCCTCGGGCACCTGAACGCCAACGGCAACGTCTTCATCTTGAACCCCAACGGCGTCCTGTTCGGCGCCGGTGCACAAGTCAGTGTTGGAGGACTTCTGGCCAGCACGCTGAACATGAGCAATGCCGACTTCGAAGCCGGCCAATACAGGCTGAGCGGCACCAGTACCGCCAGCGTCAGCAACCAGGGCAGCATCACCGTTCCGACCGGAGGCAAGGTGGCCCTGGTGGCCGCCACGGTCAGCAATGCCGGCCAGATCAACGCCCCCGAGGGCAGCGTGGCGCTGGTTGCAGCCAACGGCATCCATCTGGAATTGAACGATGGCAGCCCGATCGGCTACACCATCACTCAAGGCGCCGCCCAGGCCCTGGTGGACAACGGCGGCGTCATTGCGGCCGACGGCGGCCAGGTGGTGTTGACCGCCAAGGGCTTGCAGGGCTTGAACGACGCCGTCGTCAACCACAGCGGTGTGATCCGGGCCCGGACCGTGGCCCAGCGCAATGGCCAGATCGAGCTTTTGGCGGACGGCGGCACGGCACAAGTCAACGGAACGCTGGACGTCCGGGGGCAGGGTGCGGCAGACCGCGGCGGCACGGTGAAGGTCTTGGGCGACAAGGTCGGTTTGTTCGATGCAGCCACCATCGACGCCAGCGGACCGGCCGGCGGCGGTACCGTCCTGGTGGGCGGCAACCGGCAGGGACTGGGGCCCGAGGTCAATGCCAGTGCCGCCTACATGGCGCCGACAGCGGTGATCGACGCCAGTGCCGGCCAGACCGGAGATGGCGGCAAGGTCGTGGTCTGGGGCACCGACGTTGCCAATGTCTATGGGCGGATTCGTGCCACCGGCGGGGCCCAAGGCGGTAATGGCGGAGCCATCGAAACGTCCGGCCATGCCCTGGACACCCAGGGTGTAGACATCGACGTTTCGGCACGCCATGGCACCAGCGGATCCTGGCTGCTGGACCCCTACAACGTCACGATCTCCAGCGGTTCGCAAACCGGCGGCGCGTTTTCAAGCAACGTGTGGGCACCTACGGCGTCCGGCTCGCTCGTCAATACCAGCAACATCCAGACCATCCTCAATAGTGGTGGCAGCGTGACCATCACCACCACCGGCGCCGGGGCTGAGGAAGGTAACATTTCCATCAATGGCAATATCCTCAAAAGCGCGGGCTCGGCCGCCAGTTTGACGCTCGTGGCGGCTGGACGCATTCTGGACAACGGGACCGCGGGGACGCACCGCACCATCTCCAGCAGCAGCAACGCCCTGAACGTTTCCATGACGTCCAACGCCACCAGCACAACGGCCGGCAACAACAGCCTCAAGCTGCAGTTCATGGACATCAGCGCCAACGGTGGCAACATCAGCCTCACGGCCACCGGTGCGCAAAATGGCACGGCTGCGGCCATGGCGGTGTCCAACACCACCCTGAGCACCAGCGGCAGCGGCAACATCAGCCTGACCGGCACCATGCCCAGCAACGGCAATAGCCAGGGCGTGCTGCTGACCGCCAACACCCTGTCCACGGCCAGCGGAACGATCTCCATCCAGGGCACGAGCGGCGGCATCGCCAGCATCTCAGGATTCAACGCGAGTGGCGCGGCCCTGATGACCACCAGCAACATCGGCCTGCGACTCGCAGGCACCAACAGCGTGACCAGCAGCGGCGGCGGAAACATCACGCTGAACGGCGTGGCCACCGGCGCCACCAGCACCTGGGCGGGCGGCGGTGTTCAGCTCGGAGCAGGCGACACGATCTCGACCACCGGCACCGTCAACATCACGGGCACCACGTCCAACCCCAGTTACACCAGCTATAGGAATCAGTTGTCCGCGGTCAATTTCTCGGGCAACACCAGCACGGCGATCAATGTCACCGGGGGCACGGTCAACATCAGCGGCATCAACACCACCGTTGGCCAGGCCGGCACCACCAGCAATAGCAACGCCGCCCTGAAGCTGGCCGGCAAGATCAACATCACGGCCAGCTCCGGGCCGGTGAACCTGACCGGCAGCAATACCGGCGGCGACGGCGTGTGGGGTTCGGGCACCGCCAACACCACCGTTTCCATCTCGGCTCCGAGCAGCAGCGCCGTGAACATCAATGCCGCCTCGCTCGATAGCCTGAACGGCTATAGCGGCTTCTATGTCGGCGGCAGCGCCACACTGAGCTTCCTGACCACGGCGGCGGTGAACCTGAGCACCCAGACGGCAGAGACCTCCACGCACAATTCGCTTTGGAACAAGGGCACCATCAATACGCCCGGCAACCTGAACATCGTGTCCACCGCCGGCGCCATCTACGACGATGGTGGCGTCGGCCTGTTTTCCAATGTCGGGGGCACCACCAGCATCACCAGCACCGGCGGTGGCAACACCATCAGCCTGACCAACGCCAGCAATGTCTTTGCCGGCGCGGTGTCGCTGAATGCGGGCGCCACCAGCCTGGTCAACAGCACGGCACTGACACTGGGCAGCAGCAGCATCGCCGGCGCTCTGAGCCTCACCGCGCCAGGCATCACGCAAAATGCCGCCGTCTCCGTCAGCGGTGCCACCGCACTGAACGCCGGCACCCACGGCATCAGCCTGACCAATACCGGCAACGACTTCAACACCCTGTCCGTCACCCATGCCGCGGGTGTTGCCGTAGTGGATGCCAATGCCTTGGGCGTGACCGGTGTCAGTTCCACAGCCGGGGTGCAGTTGACCACCCGGACCCAGGACCTGACCACCAGCGGTACCTTCGCCGTGAGCAACGGCGACCTGACCCTGACTGCCGGTGCCGACCACGCACGCGGCACCAGTACCGGGGGCGACGTGGTCAACGCCGCCACGCTCTCGGTCGACTCCGGCCAGAAAATCTATGTGTACAGCGGTGCCGTCGATTCCACCACGCTGAATGGTTCGCTGGCGACGCAGGCCGCGGCCGGCAGCGGCAACTTCCGGTACAACAGGCAATCGGGCGATGCGCCGGGCACCAGCTCGGTCGGTGATGGCAACACCTACGTCATGTACCGTGAGCAACCGGTACTCGGCGTCACCCCAAGCGACCCCAGCAAGGTGTATGACAAGAACACGCTGACCGACCCCAGCCTCGGCTATGCGTTGTCCAATCAACGCAACGGCGATACGGCAGCCCAGATCCTGACCGGGCAGCTCTCTCGGGTATCCGGCCAGTCGGCAGGCAGCTACACCATCGGCCAGGGCACTCTCGCAGACCAGCTCGGTTACGACGTACAGGTCGCGACCGGCCACGCCTTCACCGTCACGCCTCGTCCCGTCACGGTGGCGGCGAACTCGGCCACCAAGGTCTACGACAACGCCGCATCCTCCGACCCGAGCTTCACCTATGTCGCCACCGGCCTGCTCAGCGGCGATGCCTTGTCGGGCAGCCTGGGCCGGGCCAGCGGGCAAGGCGCGGGCAGCTACGCCATCAACCAGGGCAGCCTGGCCAATGCCAACTACAGCATCGGCTTCACCGGCAACACCTTCACCATCACACCGGCCTCGCTGTTGATCAGCGCCGACAATGCCGCGCGTCTTATCGGGCAAAACAATCCCGCATTCAGCGCGACCTACAGCGGCTTTGTCGCGGGTGAGAACGTGGCCAACGCCGGGCTGTCGGGCAATCTGCTGTTCAGCACACCCGCGACCAGCGCCTCCGCCCCTGGTCGCTATGCCGTGGTGCCAAGCGGCCTGAGCAGCACGAATTACCAACTCAGTTATGCCGCAGGCACGCTGACCGTGCTTCCATCCAGTTGGGCTGCCGTGGCACTGACGCCCTTGTCCGCCAATGTGCTTGGCTACGAGGCCGGCATGCGGGGCGCGTCGCAACCGCTGTCCGATATGTCTCCGCCCAACCTGATGCAACCCGCCGCACACAACGGTTGCGCCCTTCCATTTATTGAAATGAGGCTTGATTGCGCCGGACGATGACTTTGGTTTTGACAAGATGAAGTTGGCGCTGTTCGGCATGCTGGTAGCGTCATTCCTCCATGCGCCACTGACTTCGTTCGCACAAGCCCCCAAGCCGCAACCGGAAGTCCGGATCCAGGTCGAGAAAGCCCAGGTCACCGGGGCCACCTTGTACCCGGCAGAACAACTGGAAGCCTTGATTCACCCGCAGATTCGAGGTGCCCACACGCTTTCCGAGCTCAATCTAGCCGCAGAGCGTATTGCCGGGTTGTACCGCGCGGACGGATGGGCGTTGGTGCAAGTCTTTTTACCTCCCCAAACCGTGCAAGACGGCGTCCTCGAGATCCGCGTCCTGGAGGGTGCCTTGTCCGAGCTGCGTATCGACAACACAAGCCGGATGCGTACCCAGACCCTGGACCGGTGGCTGTCTTCCCTGCAGCTGAGCAAGCCGGTCAATCTGGACCAGGTGAACCGGAAGCTCTTATTGCTTTCCGACTTGCCCGGGATCCAGGTGCGCAGTGAACTGACGCCAGGCCAGGCGGCCGGTGACACGGCCTTGCGGATCAAGGCACAAGCTGAAGCGCTGCTTTCCGGCAAACTTGAAATCGACAACCATGGCTCAAGCTACCTCGGCCAGGTGCGGGCCGGCGGCAAGTTCAACCTGAACAATCCGCTGGGCTATGGCGAACAGTTGAACCTGCAGCTGCTCAGCAGTCACACACATCTGTTTTTGGGCAACCTCTCGGCCCAGTTGCCCATTGGCACGAATGGCCTGACCCTGGGCACCACGTTGATCCGTAGCCAATACCAATTGGGCGCAGATTTTGCCCAGCTCGACGCGACTGGCCATATCAAGTCTGCCGGGCTTTTTTTGAACTACCCATGGATCCGCAGCCAGGCCATCAACCTCAGCAGCCAAATCAGCGCCGAGACGCGCAGCATGCAGGACGTGGTAGGGGCTACCGACACCCGCATGGACAAGCGCGGGCAGCATTTCAGTCTGCGCTTTCAGCTGGGCGTACGCGATCCATACGGGGGCGATAACCAAGCCGGACTACGGATCAGCACCGGCCATCTCTCCCTGGATGAGGCTGTGGCGCGCGCCATCGATGATGCAGGCGCCCAAACCGCAGGCACTTACCGCACACTCGAACTGGATCTGCAAAGGGCCCAGTATTTCAGCCCGCGGTGGTCGACCGCCATTCACTTGCGTGGACAGTTTGCCAGCAAGAACCTGGACTCTTTCAATCAGTTCACGCTGGGCGGTCCTTCGGGTGTTCGCGCCTATCCCAGTGGCGAGGCTACGGGCGACCAAGGCTGGTTGGCGCAGCTGGAGCTTCGCTACGCGTACAGCCCGAGCCTGACCCCCAGCTTGTTCCTGGATGCCGGCACGATCGAAATCAACAAGAATCCTTTTTTGCCTGGCAACAACCGCCGCAATCTGGCAGGTATGGGGGCCGGCCTGCGCGGCTCTCACCAGGCTTTCGACTGGCAGGCCTGGCTCGCCTGGCGGCTTGGCGGCCCGCCGCTGTCGGAGCGCGACAAACTACCCCGGCTTTGGGTCCAGGGCAGTTGGCGCTTTTAGGCCGGACGGCCTTACTGGCCTGCTTGCGCCAGCAAAGTGGCCGCGTCGCTGACTTCGAACTTGCCCGGACCTTCGACGTTCAGCGTGGTGACCACACCGTCTTTCACCAGCATCGAATAACGATTGCTGCGCACGCCCATGCCGCGGCCGGTCAGGTCCAGCGTGAGGCCGGTGGCCTGGGCGAAGGCTGCGCTGCCGTCGCCGAGCATGCGTACCTTGTCACCGGTCTTCTGGTCACGTGCCCAGGCGCCCATGACAAACGCGTCGTTGACGCTGACGCACCAGATCTCGTCGACCCCCGCGGCCTTGAAGGCTGCGGCGTTTTCCACATAGCCAGGCACATGCTTGGCCGAGCAGGTCGGGGTGAAGGCGCCTGGCAGGGCGAACAGCGCGATGGTCTTGCCGGCGCTGGCCTTGCTCACGTCCACGGGGTTGGGGCCGATGCTGCAGCCATTGCCCTCCACTTCCACATATTCCATCAGGGTGGCCGAGGGAAGCTTGTCGCCGACTTTGATCATGGGGTTCTCCGTTGCTTGAAATAAAAGAATAAAAGCGGCCACAGGCATTGCCGCCGCCAAAAACAAAAACGACCCACATTGTGGGCCGTTTCTGGGGGTTTTGCCGAAGCGTCGCAAAGCGACGATCAGGGCTTAGTCGACGATGGCCTTTTGGACCAGGCGGGATGCAACCCAGTTCTTGGTCTTGGAGATCGGACGGCTTTCGGTGATTTCGATCACGTCGCCCATCTTGTACTCGCCCTTTTCGTCATGGGCGTGGTACTTGCTCGACTTGCCGACGATCTTGCCGTACAGCTCGTGCTTGACGCGGCGCTCGATCAGCACCGTGACCGTCTTCGCGCGCTTGTCGCTGACCACCTTGCCAATCAAGGTGCGTTTGAGGGATTTTTTAGCTTCCGTCATTTATCGCTCCTTATTTGGCGGACTTTTCAGCCGCTTGCTTCTCGACAAGAATGGTCTTGGCGCGGGCAATGGCGCGGCGCGTGGAGCGCAGCGTGGCTGTGTTGTTGAGTTGTTGCGTGGCTTTTTGCATACGCAGGCCAAAGTGGGCTTTTTGCAGCTCTTTGACTTCGTTTTGCAGGCCGGCAACGTCTTTTTGGCGCAGTTCAGTCGTTTTCATTGCTGTAGCTCCTGATTACTGGCCGACCATGCGGGCCACGAAGGTGGTGCGCAGGGGCAGCTTGGCCGCAGCCAGACGAAATGCTTCACGTGCGAGTTCTTCGGGGACACCGACGATTTCGAACACGATCTTGCCCGGCTGAATTTCAGCCACGTAGTACTCGGGGTTACCCTTGCCGTTACCCATCCGCACTTCAGCAGGCTTTTGGGAAATTGGCTTGTCGGGGAACACACGGATCCAGATACGGCCGCCACGCTTCACGTGACGGGAAATCGCACGGCGTGCGGATTCGATCTGGCGGGCCGTCAGACGGCCACGGTCCGTGCACTTCAGGCCGAAGTCACCGAACGCAACCGAGCTACCCCGGGTTGCGATGCCGGTGTTACGGCCTTTTTGCTCTTTGCGGTACTTGCGACGCGCGGGTTGCAACATGTTTATTCTCCTTTACCGTCAGCTGCAGCGGGTGCAGCAGGCGCGGCTACTTTGCGGACGCGCTGAACGGTAGATTTCGGTGCAGCGGCTGCTGCACCTGCGGCTTCAACAGGCTTGTCACTGCCGTCCGCGGGAGCGGCATTGCCACCCACGGGACGACGGGGACCGCGTGCTGGAGGACGGTCGTTGCCACCAGGACGGCCGCCGCGGTCATCGCGACGGGGACCACGGGGGCGGCGCTCTTCATCATTGCGCGGCTCTTGTACCACGGGCGCATCGTTGCGGCCCAGCGTGTCACCCTTGTAGACCCAGACCTTCACGCCAATGATGCCGTAGGTGGTCTTGGCTTCCGAGGTGCCGTAGTCGATGTCGGCACGCAGGGTGTGCAGTGGCACGCGGCCTTCGCGGTACCACTCGCAACGTGCGATTTCGATACCGTTCAGACGGCCGGACGACATGATCTTGATGCCCAGGGCACCCAGACGCATGGCATTCTGCATGGCGCGCTTCATGGCGCGACGGAACATGATGCGCTTTTCGAGCTGTTGCGTGATGCTGTCGGCGATCAGCTTGGCATCGATTTCAGGCTTGCGCACTTCTTCGATGTTGACTGCCACCGGCACGCCCAACTGGCGAGCCAGTTCGCGCTTCAGGTTTTCGATGTCTTCACCCTTCTTGCCGATCACGACGCCCGGACGTGCCGAGAAAATCGTGATGCGGGCGTTCTTGGCGGGGCGCTCGATCAGAACGCGCGACACCGAAGCGTTTTTCAGCTTGGCCTTCAGGTACTCGCGCACCTTGATGTCTTCGGCCAGCATGCCGGCGAAGTCTTTGTTGCTGGCGTACCAACGGCTGGACCAGTTGCGGCTCACCGACAGGCGGAAGCCGGTTGGGTGGATTTTTTGTCCCATATCTTTCCGACCTCTTAGTTGCCAACCGTCACGTACACATGGCACGTGGGCTTGCTGATACGGTTACCACGGCCTTTTGCACGGGCCGTGAAGCGCTTGAGCGTGGCGCCTTGTTCGACGTAGATGGTTTTCACCTTCAGTTCGTCGATGTCGGCACCGTCGTTGTGTTCAGCGTTGGCGATGGCGGATTCCAGAACCTTCTTGATGATCACGGCAGCTTTTTTCTGCGTGAATTCAAGAACGTTCAGGGCTTGGTCTACCTTTTTGCCGCGGATCAAATCTGCGACCAGGCGGCCTTTGTCGACTGACAAACGCACGCCACGAAGGACTGCACGTGTTTCCATGGTCTTTCCTTATTTCCGCACGACTTTTTTGTCGGCAGGGTGACCCTTGAAAGTACGGGTGAGTGCGAACTCGCCCAACTTGTGGCCCACCATTTGATCGGTGATGTAGACAGGGACGTGCTGTTTGCCGTTGTGCACAGCAATGGTCAAGCCGATGAAATCGGGCAAGATCATGGAACGACGCGACCAGGTCTTGATTGGCTTCTTGTCCTTGGTTGCCACGGCCTTTTCAGCCTTGGCAATCAGGTGGTGGTCTACGAAAGGACCTTTTTTCAGTGAACGGGTCATCTGGCTGCCCCTTACTTCTTACGACGCGACACGACCATGACCTGGGTGCGCTTGTTGTTACGGGTACGGTAGCCCTTGGTGAGGTTGCCCCAAGGATCGACTGGATGACGACCTTCACCGGTCTTGCCTTCACCACCGCCGTGTGGGTGATCCACAGGGTTCATCACCACACCGCGAACGGTTGGGCGAATACCCATCCAGCGCTTCACACCGGCCTTGCCGAGACGGCGCAGGCTGTGTTCTTCGTTGGCGACTTCACCGATGGTGGCGCGGCATTCGATGTGGATCTTGCGAACTTCACCGGAGCGCATGCGCACCTGGGCGTAGGTGCCTTCGCGCGCCAGCAGCGTTGCGGAGGTACCAGCCGAGCGGGCGATCTGGGCACCAGCACCGGGCTTGAGCTCGATGCAGTGGATGGTCGAACCCACAGGGATGTTGCGGATCGGCAGCGTGTTGCCGGCGCGGATCGGGGCTTCGGCACCGCTGAGCAGCGTTGCACCGGCTTCGACGCCACGTGGGGCAATGATGTAGCGACGTTCACCGTCGGCATAACACACCAGGGCGATGTGCGCCGTACGGTTTGGATCGTACTCAACACGTTCGACCTTTGCAGGAATGCCGTCCTTGTTGCGAACGAAGTCGACCACACGGTAATGGTGCTTGTGACCACCGCCACGATGGCGAATGGTGATGTGACCATTGTTGTTGCGGCCGGCCTTCTGGAACTGGGGTTCCAGCAAGGGAGCGTGCGGCGCACCCTTGTACAGGTGGTCACGCGTGACCTTCACCATGCCACGTTGGCCTGGTGAAGTGGGTTTCATTTTAATGACAGCCATGATTACGCGGCCTCCCCGGTCAGGTTCAGCTCTTGGCCAGGCTTCAGCGTCACATAGGCCTTGCGCACGTTGTCGCGGCGGCCCATGGATTTGCCAAAACGCTTGGTTTTGCCCTTGGTGTTCACCACAGAAACGCCCTTGACCTCGACCTTGAACATCAGCTGCACGGCAGCCTTGATTTCATGCTTGGTGGCGTCTTGCAGTACCTTGAATGTCACAGCATTGGACTTCTCGGCAACCATGGTGGCCTTTTCGGACACGATGGGAGCGATCAGAACCTGCATCAGACGACCTTCGTCAAACGTGGACGTGCTCATGCAAACATCTCCTTGAGTTTGTCCATGGCCGCCTTGGTGACCAGAACCTTCTTGTAGTGCACCAGCGACACCGGATCGGCGTAACGCGGCTCAACCACAAGGATGTTCACCAGGTTGCGGGAGGCCAGGTACAGGTTTTCGTCGACTTCGTCGGCAATCACCAGCACGGACGCCAGATTCATGGCCTTGAACTTCGCTGCCAGCGGCTTGGTCTTGGGGGAGTCCACCGTCAGGGAGTCCACCACGGCCAGACGGCCTTCACGTGCGAGTTGCGAGAAGATCGAAGCCATACCGGCGCGGTACATCTTCTTGTTGATCTTCTGCGTGAAGTTTTCGTTGGGCATGTTCGGGAAAATCCGGCCGCCGCCGCGCCACAGAGGCGAAGACGTCATACCGGCGCGGGCGCGGCCCGTTCCCTTTTGCTTGAAAGGCTTCTTGGTCGAGTGGCGGACTTGTTCCCGGTCCTTCTGGGCACGGGTACCTTGGCGCGCATTCGCTTGGAAGGCCACAACGACCTGGTGAACCAGATCTTCGTTGTAATCACGACCGAACACGGTCTCAGGCACGTCGATCTTGGACGCGGCCTGGCCTTGGTCGTTCAGGAGTTCGAGCTGCATCAGTTCGCTCCTTTAGATGCTTTGACCTTGATGGCCGGACGAATCGTCACGAAACCGCCCTTGGAACCAGGGACAGCGCCCTTGATCAGCAGCAGTTGACGGGCTTCGTCGATACGGATGACGTCGAGGTTCTGGGTGGTGACCAAATCGTCGCCCAGGTGACCCGTCATGCGCTTGCCAGGGAACACGCGACCGGGATCCTGCGCCATACCGATGGAGCCGGGAACGTTGTGCGAACGGCTGTTACCGTGCGACGCGCGTTGCGAACTCATGTGGTGACGCTTGATGGTACCGGCGTAGCCCTTACCGATCGTCGTGCCTTGCACGTCGATCTTCTGGCCCACGGCGAACACAGCGGACGCGGGAACAGTCGCACCAGCTTTGTACTGGTCAGCGACGTCGGACGTCACGCGGAATTCCTGGATGATTTCACCGGCTTCAACGCCTGCTTTCGCAAGGTGGCCGGCCGCCGGCTTGGTGACACGCGAAGCTTTGCGCGCACCGAACGTGACCTGCAGGGCCACGTAACCGTCGTTCTCTTGGGTTTTGACCTGGGTCACGCGGTTGTTGGACACGTCTACCACCGTGACAGGAACTGCATCCCCGTCGTCGGTGAATAGGCGCATCATGCCAACCTTACGGCCCAGCAACCCGAGGGAGTTGCTTTGACTCATGGTTTTCTCCGTTACTTCCACCGTTGCGACTGCAATTGGCCGCACCGTTTTTGCGTGGAAGTGGTTAATAAAACTCCACCTTTGCGAACGCCGAAGCTTCGCAATTTGGGCAGAGCCATAAATTATAGCGCGAACTGTGCTTTACAGCAAGTTCGCGCCATGGGTTCCGAGACGAGGCCCTCCGGTCGCCCGGAATGCCATCGTTTTCGAATTTTTATTGCAGCTTGATTTCGACGTCCACGCCTGCGGGCAGATCGAGCTTCATCAACGCGTCAACGGTTTTGTCCGTAGGGTCGACGATGTCCATCAGACGCTGGTGCGTACGGATTTCGAACTGGTCGCGGCTGGTCTTGTTGACGTGCGGCGAACGCAGGATGTCGAAGCGCTTCATGCGGGTCGGCAGGGGCACGGGGCCCTTGACGATCGCACCGGTGCGCTTGGCGGTATCCACAATCTCAGCGGCCGATTGGTCGATGAGTTTGTAGTCGAACGCCTTCAGGCGGATGCGGATTTTTTGCTTGGTAGACATGGTGGTTCCTAAGTCGTTTTAAGCAAGAATCTTGGCAACCACACCGGCGCCGACGGTCTTGCCGCCTTCACGGATGGCGAAACGCAGGCCTTCTTCCATGGCGATCGGGTTGATCAGCTTCACGGTGATGGTCACGTTGTCGCCAGGCATGACCATTTCCTTGCCTTCTGGCAGTTCGATGGCACCGGTCACGTCCG
>Ga0307515_10000570_pt1 | contig 86999 bp, 78 predicted proteins | sample 17_EM_MG_FD_194513 | JGI IMG/M metagenome (GOLD analysis project Ga0307515, IMG submission 194513) | Populus trichocarpa ectomycorrhiza microbial communities from riparian zone in the Pacific Northwest, United States - 17_EM | ecosystem: Host-associated > Plants > Roots > Unclassified | place... | reverse complement strand
GTTTAATCTGAGTTTAATCTGAGTTTAATCTGATCGCAGTTAACCCCATAATTGAATGCTTTTCAAGGGATCTCGTCACCGAGTATTGTCAGGGTTTAGAGTCTAGCGCGGTCCACACTGCGCCTCGCTTTCTTGTCGAAACCCTCCATGGTTGCTCAAATAGCAGTCTACCTTGCCTGCCGTTGCATATGCATGCACAGGCAATTGTTCCTACTTTCTTAACGTCGAACATCTATATTGGACTATGCATTCCCAAAGCTCTCACCCTGACACGACTCCAGTCGTACGAAATCTTCGAAGTCTTGCTAATCATTGGAATCAACCAAAGGGTGGGCCTTCGGGGAATTCTCACCATCCGCCTGCTAAGAGACGCGTTTCCGTACCGGTTGGCGAGAGGGATTCCTCTCAAGGACAGAGTTCCGTACCCTCTACAATCCAAGGTCAGAACTCAACCCCATCATCTTCGCTGAACAATTCTCGCGTTGCAGATATCAATCAACGCGTGACTTCTACCCCGTCAGCTACACAGCGACGGTCAACAAATACTCCAACCGCCACGCTGGGTATAAGCAGTCATAGCACACCAGCACCCGGAGGAACCTCAATGCGTCGCGTTGTATCCAGCCCCGCATCCGGCATTGTTATCACTCCCACTCCTCTCCGAGGTCATGAAAACCTGCCGACCCCCTTCCCTAATCCAGAAGCCCGCGCGATCGTTACAAATCCACTCCGTACGCGAGTTACTGAAAAGATTCAGAGACAGGGGCAGTGGCAATTGCAACCGCAGGCAGTGTCTACACCTCGATCAATGGTCTCCAGCAGTCGCAGCATCCATCGATTTGATCACTGAGACATGACGCGTCTTGTGTTTGCAACAGGAAGACTCCAGGAGCTCTACATGTGGAACAGACGGCCGTTTATGAGTGCAAGCGACTTCGAGACAGTACGTTATGCAATGCGACGCGTTTCGAAAGCTTTAGCTGAAGGCCCACACTGGCAGATAATAGAGATGTACTGGAAAACCGCAATGCAGCAAAACAACATTTGGTCCATAGCATTCGAGGCACGCACAAAGGAAATTTTGAAAGAGGTATGCTGAAGCATCCGCCCACGTTGGATATTACACGCCCAAACGGTAGCAGGTTCGAGCACAAGTCGATAAGGTTAAATCCCATTTTATTCAATCAGCAAGGGAAAACATAGCAGAGCTTTATGATCTCCACCGCTTTGAATCCACCGCAGAGCGTTTGGAATTCATTGATTCCCTTCTGGCAGACAATAAGTATCTTTTTCCTATCGCAGAGAGTGTGGAAGGTGGTGTACACGGTCCAAATCCAACGCAGAGAGAGTCGAAAGCTGCTAACAAATGGCTAGCGTCGACTTCACTTCCTGGGGGAAGCAATCCCGCGGTGTATATACATCAAATTTTATCATCGGGCGAATAACCGCGGTAAGTATGCTGATGGATTTTATAATTCCATCATTGACGACAAGGACGGTCATATACCCTCGCCACTGATCATGTTGACCTGCACCGCGTTGCGCCATGCTCTCCTGGAGTGGCAAAAGAAAAAAGGTGTTCATCCAAAAGCTTCCAAGTCAAAGCTGAAAGCGGACAGACCTGATCGCTCGAACTACTTCAACTGCAAGAATGACGGTGGTAAGATCGTGTGCTGCTGCGCTGGAATGGGTCGCAAGTTGTTAACCCCGCCTCGCGTTGCAGACACGTATACATTCTTGGTGAATACCTGGAACACACTACCAGAGAGCTACCAGCAGAGGGTGTATAACAACACTCTTGCCACAGTCAAGCGTCAGATCCAGCAGGCGGAGAACCCAACGCCTGCTGTGGTGATCAGCGTGGAAGCAGCGCGTGTTGACAATGCTATTCTTCTTGACTATTTGACCTCCGAAGTGGCGCTTGAGGAACCTGAAATCGGAAGCACTGACCCAAACATCCCGATAGACAACAATTGCACGGATGACGAACTGCATTTCGGGACACCAGGGGGCAGCGGGGATTTCGAAGATGAAGGTGACGAAAGCGATTTCAGTCCCACCGCCAGCCGGTGACGACGGGCCGCGACTGAACTCGAGAGGTTTGACCTGGGAACCAGTGATGTCGACGGGTACGAGGGCGAGGCTGGCGATGATGCGGATGCTGATGAGGAGGATGAAGCATCGCAAGCCGATGATGGATCAACGCAGAATGTGGAGGACTGAGGGCATAGTACTAGAGAGTGTGAAGATTGGACAGTATATTTCAGACATGTAAAATACAATAATGGTGGAGCAAATGCAACGGCAAGCGATGTATGAGAAGCAAAGACTGTATTGCAATACGTGACAAAATCTCAGGGCTAAACATAAATGAGAGTGCGGCATGTGGCTATCGGCTGAAGAAAGGCATAGACATCACCAGGCGTTGTGTAAATGGCCACTGCATAACTGCAACCCGTGCGAAGAGTGTAACATACGTGTCGTTCCGATGGTGCGTATACGTCGCCAAATTCCGGACGCAAAGTAAAGGAAGCCTGACGCCGGAGCGGCGAGCGTAATATACAATGCGATGCGTCGCAAGGATAAGAGGCATGGTATAATAGCCGCAGCAAGGGTGGTATGCAATGCGACCCGTTGCTTGGGTGAAGGGTAGCATCTGATTCTCCATCAGAGGGTACGAGGTTCCGCCAGAGCCCTCAGAGCCGTCCGGAACACCCGGGTGTTTCAGACAGAAACTAGGGTTGTTGCTGATGCATTGTGAAGCATGTCATGGAGGTATGGAGGCCATGTGGATATTGGACACTCTCGATGTTGACGAGGCATACAGTCACATTCCATCACGTCATCAGAGTGTACAATGCCAGGTTCGATCATCTGGATGGCATGATGGGAGCTTTGGCTAACATGGAGACTCCATGGGTGGAAGACTTGTTCTTCACTGTGAAGTTAGCTCGACAGAAGCTGTCCTAATACTACGCTGAAGTGACTCCAACGACGGGTATGCTTTTCCTTTCTGCACATAGCCTCGATTCTTTCCAGAAGTTGCAATCGTTTAGGAAATGGGACAGGGGAATGCATAGTAATCCTGAGGACGAGACATCCTATACAACCCAATACCAAGACGCCTTTCTGAAGTATGTGGAGAACGAATACTGTGCCAAACATCGATGTGTGCCGGTCAATGAACCCAAAAGCTTACCAAGCAGCCATCACATCCCCTCCTCCATGGCTTCAGGATACTGTCAATCATCCTTGGATCCATATGATTTTTCCAGCGATAATGAAGAATACTGAACTCCTAACAATGTGGCTGAGACAACACCCGGACAAAGCGCTGGCGCAGCACGCTTGTTGACCGCCGCCAGCCTCTATTTGAATTCGGCGCCTGAACAACCAAAGAATTGGGGGCAAATGAATCCAAATCCCAATGATTAGCACTCCCACCCAATGGAGATTAGCAGTACATTGTGGATACCGGACATATCCGACTGGTGGCGTCAACGGGAGGACTCACACTCACAGTACGACGATCTCTCCAATGTGGCCCGCGACATATTCTCTATCATACCACATGGTGTTGGAGTGGAGTCCTGTTCTTCCCTTCGCCCAGATGTCATCGGCTGGAGGCGGTCAATAACCTCACGCCAGACCATTCGCGAAAAATTCATTGTAAGGCAGTCTGCTCGAGCCAATAATGGGACTTTGGCAAGCACTGACCCACAATTGGATACAAAGAACACCGATAACAACTCCGCAATGAAGCAAGAGGCAGAGGAACGCACATCCCATAGACTGGCCAAGGTGCACGATTTTTGGAGATGTGGCAGGGCAACCAAAATCTACATGCTACACTGAAGAAATCTCGCGCTAAACACAAGCAGATGACCGCTGTAGGATATATCTCAGCTGCGGAAGAGACTGTCAAACCATGCTGGTCACTCTTTCAACATGATGGTGTGGCTGCATTTCAATTGTCAGAAAGATCACCTTGGCCACCAGCTTTGTCTGCAAAGGACCTGCCAGTAGGACGAACTCAAATATTGAATTCCAGCTGGATCCGAAGAATCAACCGTCATCCAGTCCATAGTGATGTGGATTGCTCACCTGACAGAATTTAGAATACTGAAGATTCACTTAACTGGAATGATGACATGGATAATCCAAAAGACAGCAAAGTCGATTGCGCCGCGGACGTGGAATCTGATATAGAGCAACACAATAGCATGGAGGATCTGGAATACCCAGGGCGGTGGGATGTGAACACCGCGCCAGATGTTCCCGGATTGATTCGGCCTACTCCGAAGTCACAGTGTCAAGCTGAAACGGTGTTGGTGACGGTCAATGCAATTGACACGAGGTGGAACATGGAAGACCAGAAAAAGTATGACAAAATGCATCAATGTTTCACCAGCTTCTGTGTGTATCTTGACCGAGAGACTTAGTTAGAGCTATATTATGCAGGAAATGGTGAGCGGTAGCTTGCGAATATTGGTTGATAAACATATGTATAGCAGGCGCAATGAAGCATTTGGCAAGATACATAGGTTTTGGTTGTGTGAGAGCGAACATTGCGAGAATGTTACTGCACTTGGCTTTCCCACAGGGCCATGTCTCAATCGGTCCAAAAGACTACCAGTACGTTCAAATCATGATTAAAACTATTACAGATGGCAGCAGATGTTGATTGAACAGTACATTGAAATCAGCGTGAACGGAGCGTCAATGATTTGAAGTTATGTAAGTACCATAATAAAACAGTGATATAGTTGCTGTTATGCGTAACCGATGTGTTGGCAGCTTGTATATGCAAAAAAGATAGCAACACGGTCACTGCCCAATTCTGAGAATGAGCGTCAACAGAGCGTCCACTATTTGTGGTTTTGTAAGTAAGGTAATTAACCAGTGATATGGTTGCTGTTATGCACAACCGATGTATTGGCAGCTTTTGTGGGCAGAAGAGATAGCAACACTGTCACCGCCCCATTATGAGAATCAGCATCAATGGAGCGTCAACGATTTGTGGTTTTGTAAGTATGCTGATTGAACCGTGATATGGTTACTGTTATGCATAACGGATGTATTGGCTCCTTGTATAGGCAAAAGAGATAGCAACACGGCTGGCGCCCCATTGTGAGAATGAGTGTCCACAGAGCGTTAACGATTATTAGCTTCGCATCTGGGATAAGGTATGTTCCGATTGATTGCAGACATCCATTTATCAGATATTCGCAGCCTTTACTGGCAACAACGACAGCGACATGCTCCCTCATCAGCAACACCTCTAGTTTTCGTCAGAAGCACCCGAGTGTTCCGGACGGCTCTGACGGCCCTGACGGAACCTCGTGCCCTCTGACGGAGAAATACACGCTACCCGTCGCCCAGATGACGGGTCGGGTTGCATACGGCGTCCTTTACTTTGTGGTGACATTTACGCACCATCAGAAGGACACGTGTGTTACACTCTTCGCAGGGGCTGCAGTTATGCTGAAGCCGTTTACACAACGCCTGGCGATGTTAAATCATAGCTAGTAATCGTTCAACGATTTTCAAAACTTATGCATTCCGTTTGTATTCTCATCTATGTATCTATGTATCTATATAGCTACCTATCTACACACGGTATATCTGGACTGGCAGCACGCGGTGATTGTCAGCAATTCAAGGTGCACCTGAAGATGACGACGAATATGTACTCCCCGTCGCTCAGTCCACCTCCGATACCCCTGTATCTCTGTACACCCGCTGTCGCTTATTAACGATGTACTTAGAGGCCGTGATCGAGCAAGTTGGGAGATGCACTTTGGGGCCGTGATCGAGCGAGTTTGGTGATGCAATTGGAGACCGAGATTGAGTGAACTCAGAGATGCACTGGGAGGCCGTGATGGAGCGAGTTCGGACATGCACTTGGAGGCCGAGATCGAGTGAACTCAGAGATGCACTCCGACCTGTGATCGAGCGGGTTTAGAGATGCACTTGCAGCAGGCTATGATCGAGGGAGATTAGAGGAGTACATGGAGGTGGTCGATCTAGAGGCAGTCGATGGGAGGGGCGCCAGGTGCTGAGACTCTATTCATCGGTTAGTTAACTCGAAACCGTGGGAATGTGCTCTTATGACATTGTGAGAATGAAGGGATGACAGACAATCTTAGGTGTATGCTGTGCTCGATGTATGCTGTACTCGGTGTCAACTCATGATCATGTCATGGAGAGATAGAGAGGGATGACTTAACTTTGTGTTCTGCGATGATGGTTGAGTTGAGGACGAGAAAGACAGCGATGGGGGATGAAGATGAGAATGATATGGAGGACACGAGCGGATATGAGAAATCAGGGGTACGACTTGGCTGATTGGGTTGGGAAGACCTTGTATCAGTGTTATTACACGCCGGATCGGGACTCGTACCTGGGGTACTGGGGATGGTCAATTGACTCGCATACGAAATTCTCTAAGTCCCAGTTTCTCATGATGATTTCCCCCATCTCCTCAGATCTCTCTCTTTCTTGTGCTCAACTCTACCATCACCTAAGAACACGAAGTTAAGTCATCCCTCTCTATCTCTCCATGGAATAATCATGAGTTAACACAGAGTACAGCATACACCAAGTACAGCATCATCCCAAGATCGACAGTCTCCCGCTCCCAGCCAGTTTCTCATCTCTCGGCGGAGTACTCAACTCTCTACATTCCCACAATTACAAGTTAACCAATGAATAGAGTCTCAGCTGCCGTCACGCCTCCCTCCAAATCGACCCCCTCCAAGTACTCCTCCAATCTCGCTCAATCATAGCCTCCAAGTGTATCTCCAGACATGCTCGATTACGGCTTGCAAGTTCGCACGATCATGGCCTTCAAGTTCATCTCCAAACTCCCTCAATCCTGGCCTCCAAGTGCATCTCTGAGTTCACTCGATCTCAGTCTCCAAGTGCATATCCAAATTCGCTCAATCACGGCCTGCAGGTTCGCACGATCATGGCCTCCAAGTGCATCTCCAACCTCGCTCGATCCTGGCCTCCAAGTGAATCTCTGAGTTCACTCGATCTACGTCCACAAGTGCATCTCACACACGCTCGATCAAGTACCTCTTCAAGGAGCGACGGCGGCTGTACGGAGATATAGGGGTAATGGAGGTGGACAGAGTGACGGGGAGTATATATTCGGCAGACCCCGGAGCAGATAGACATCATCTCATTTCCATCTCCTCTTATCATACAATGAAAATACACACTCTATCTTTCCCAACTTTTGGTCTCACTCGCTCTGTCCGAGATTTCGTGGATCTGCGCAATTGCGTGGATCCTCACGGCCTGGTAGTATCATATCTTCTCACCTTCCTATGCTCCTCGAGCTTAATGTAGAAGGAACGCGAGGAGAGATCTTCGCAGCGTCACCCATTGCAATCCCGATGCAAACGTGTACCCAATGAACCCATTGCAACGTATGGTCACAGTTGGCCACAACGGCAGAGTGTCTGTTTAAAATAGGAGACCGACAGAGCGAGAAGAAATGGCGAGATGGCGATCGCAGGGTGATATGCAACGCGACGCATGGTATTGACGCCGGGCGCGGAGTCACCCGCCACCAGGGTGTCTCTGACGGCTCTGACAGAGCGCGTCCAATCTGACAGAGCCATTCCGCACGGACGGAAATGTTTTTTGCTGATGCTACTGTATCCTGAGAATGAGCATCTACGGAGCGTCAACGATATTGTAACTTCCCATCTTGGGCAATTCATGTTCCGATTCATTGCAGACATCCATTCATAAGTCATTGGCAGCCATCACTAGCTAACACAACAGTGACATGCTCCCTGCCGCATCCTGAAGACGAGGGTCAACGGAGTGTCAATAGTTTTAGTCATTGAATATTTGGTAATCAAGGAACTGCCCGGATCTTCGAGTTCGTAATGGCATTAATGACAGCCCTGAGACGTCATAATACAATATATCAAAGGTAAAATACCGATTCTACATTCATCGATATTGTAAGCTGCAAAGCATGCAAAAAATATGTTTGGTAGTTAAAAACGCGATCTATGATTCCAGTAGTCCGGGTGTGGACAAGTCTGGACTGGTCCAGTCCAGTACAGTGCGCGTCGAGTTGGACTAATGTTTGGACCGGGATCGGACCGGTCCAAAATTCTGGCAGACTGGTCCTGGCTTGGTCCGGACCAGTCCACTTGGGGCAAATCAGCTGAAGACTCTGGGAGTTATTAATGCAGTGAGCGACTGAATAGAGTTGTAAATGGAGACTCATCCACGCAGATTCATACATGTAGACTGATACATGCAGACAAATATATGTGGTTCACTCGCCACTTGCAACCTCCAAAAACCTACTTGAATGCCTCGAATGAGGTCGCCAATACACCGATAGTCGGCGAGTTGACTCACATCCCCCAGCAGAGTTTTCAACTCTCCCGTCCATCTGGGTTTCCTCCAGGATGGACGGGACGGCCCCAAAGCCGTCAATCCCATCCTTATCCTAGACTGGTGTTAGCAACGGGTCCGTGTAACGCGCCAGCGGTCAGGGTTTGGACCGCAAAAACGGGTTGGTTTGGTTCAAGACCCGTCCAACAACCCGACCCACTGACTCTGGGCGGGCCAAACCCAGACACATACCCATCAACCCGGGAGTTTCGCCGGGTTTGGCCAGCCCCGTCGGTGTCAATCTCTGGTTCTGCGTTTCGGGTTTCACATTTATGGTCGCATTCAGATATGCTACTATTAATCGTAAAATATTGACATTAGTACGTCACGGTTGTTAGGGGTTCTCCTTTAGCAGCGGTAATGATACATGTTTGAATGAAGCAGGTACATGAGATAAAAATCCAAGCGATAATCATATGCAATACACCTACCTGCCAGTACGTAAACATGTTTGTCAGTCAAGTGGTCCTTAGCGGGATTACCCTTGAGCCACGTGTCGATCAATTAGTGAAGACTACGGTCGCACTAGCGGATTCAACTATGATGACGCAATTATGTTGCCATAACTGGGAAGTGAAAAACCTTCAGCAGTGCGCATAATTATTGGCCACACCTATTAAACCTTGTCTAGCGGGACAATGCATAGTTAAGTTGCGATAACGCAGAACTACGTGTGCAGTAGAAGTTATTGCAATATCCGAGTACGAGGAATCTGCCAGCTCATGCGATAAGCGGTGAGAGCACTTGCGGCACTCCCCGATCTATGGAAGGTCGAGACCTAAGCATGCAGTGTCTGAGGGATTAATGACATTTGCTGAAGATAAGAGGCCAGAAGCAAACCGGCTTATTGAATTATGACCGCATGCATTGCAACGTCATACTCGATAAGAATACGAGGTTAACGTGTCATTATCTACGCTAGCGGAGTATTGGTTGGTCGCCAATTAAATCTCTGACGCAATGCCGAATAGCCATCTTATGGTGAGGTAAGTAATAGTGAAGAGCTATTAATATTGAATTGCGATAAGCACTGATTGGACTAAGGTGTTCAGATGTTCTAGCTACTGAACGAATGGGAAGCAACATGTCGAACACGAGGTTATGAGCTGTCATTATTTGCGTTTGATATCATGATCATGAGGATGGCCCGACAGGGAACAATAGGTTTGAAATCCACTCATGCATGAACACGATAACCAAGGGGAACTCGTGGCACTATCAATCGGACACACCAGTTGATCCCGGCGATAAGGTATCAAGCAATAATGGTGTCATGACTGCAGACCGAAGGCAAACTTGACCTGAGGAAACCGATTATATAAAGCTCACGTTGTCCCCGACAATCAGAAGAACCAAGCTCTAGCAGCAATCCACAGTCAGACATTACCAGCGAAGAACACCTTAAAATATTATTAAAAATTCTATCTACCAAACTACAAAATAGCTTCCCTATTCGACTTACGTGAATACGCACTTTATGAGTTCGTGGAAACCAACTGCATCTCAGTAAGCACACCAAGAGGTCGTCAGAACTATCGGCGACGCTATTGTCTTTTGCAATGAGCGGGGTTTAATCCACATCACCCCCCATTATTTGTTCTTGGCCTTTATCAACAATATCGAGTACGCGGTACACCGGCACTTCACTACCGGACTCTTACCCTTCGAAGCGTTATCCGACTAGCGACCCTGGACCGCCGAGGAAGAGTGGTAAGCTCTTATTCTTAGACGATAAGAGTTTGAGTCTGGGAAGACGAAGTGAGAGAGGACAAGGAGATAGGCGGCTGTATTTAGTCTAATAAATGTTGTATTGAAACCGGGACTTATAATACCCCCGTAACAACGGTTCATTTTCAACGTATTAGCCCCCTTGATGTTCAAAACAAGCATACTGACACGCCCAACCACATCCTGAAAATGAGCGTCAACTGAGCGTGGACAGAGCGTCAACAGAGCGTCAACAGAGCGTCAACGATATGTGGTCTCGCAATCCGTTGTGCCTATATAGGAAGCTAATAATTCTGCTATGACTGACTACGAGCTATCGGAGGTGTGATTTCCCAGGACGCATGACCAACAATCGTTGACGCTCCATTGACACTCATCTTCATGATGGGGCAGGGAGGGTATTGCAATCTGTTTTGCCTATAGAGGTAGCCAAAAATCCGTCTGTGACTGACTACAACCTATCGGAGGCATGATTTCCCAGGACACATGCGCAAAAATCGTTGACGCTCCGTTGACGCTCATTTTGCCATGGCTGTATCCACAATATGGAATCATTCAATTTGGCGCAGTCCATCATTCACATTGTTTTGGCTGCCTTTCTGGCATTTTTGTTTACTTTCTTCTTGATCACCACGTGGTTCTTTAATAATACATAGATATATTTAATAATAATATCCAAAATCCCGTGTCTTTCGCTCAATGCTCGTCATTGGTTGCAGGATCGCTCAATCCGCTGCTCTTGTCTTCGAAATGATTGTTAGCTGCATTACCACACCACAGAGAGTTTACTAACCTTCATCAGTCAGCATATCTGGATCAAAATCGGTATTGTGCTTGGTTTCCTCATCATCGAAAAATTCCATACAGGGAAGAGCTGTATTCGAATACCTATATCAGGCGGGCAAATTGACGATTTGAGAGGGTTGAACTCCGGAAGTGTTACCGGTTGGGGTGGGTGGCATGTTGGGCAGTGGTGGAGTGGGCTCTGCAGTCCGATCTCTGCGTCGGTCGGGTGGAGGTGCACCTGGTTCTTTGCGTCTCCTGCGTGTCTGCGGATTCTATGCAGTGCCGTTTTGTCAAGGAAGGCAGCCGGACATTTGGTTTTGACGAAGCATTGCCGGGTGTCTTTGTATTGCAGTCTTCACCATTTTGTGCCCAGGAAACTCAACACCCCGCTTCATCTCCTCTCGGACCTCAGCGCGTGGTTTCTTAATAAGGTACTTTGTTTCCTCGATTGCGGCGAGCCAAAAGACTTCATTGGCCATTTTGGCCATATTCAACGCCAGGCGCATGTCGCACTGTTCCAGCTGCACCTGACCTCCTTGCCTTGCCATAGTTGCAGAGATGTTGAAAACTTACAAGACATTAGTTGCTGCTTCTAACAATGGAATTTGGCTGTTACCTCGAACATATACGTAGTGTTAGCAACAGGTCCGGGTAACTCCGCAGCAGTCCGGTCTTTGGCTGGTGGTTCTGTCCTGTCTGGGTAGTTACCCCGCCAAAGACCCGAACTGCTATGTCTTGGTGGGTTTGTTTGCAGGACCGAAATGACACTCTGTGTGTTTTGGCTGGGTAGGAACGGGACCGCGGGTCCATTCTGTGGTTGCTACATTTTTGGCTCCAATTAAGTATTTGAGTTCTGATCATATCATGACACGATGTATATGTAGATTGTGCAGTTTAAGCCGATCTTTCATCTCCCGCTTTCAGAATTGAGATCCGACTGATATTCGTTGGGTGGCTGTCAAACAAGCATAGATGATCACCGAAAATCGCGGGTTTTCGACAGCGACTCAACGAATATTGCTCAGATCGCACATCTGAAACCGAGATGTGAAAGTGCGGCTAAAACTGCACAATCTGCGTATACATCATGTCATGATACAATCAGAACTCAAATACTTAATTGGAGCGAAACATCTCGGCTTGCAAAGGCCGGGTTTTGAGGTGGAAACCGGCCCAAATGCCAACGGTCCGGGTTTTTCATGTGGTGAAACTGTTGCCACGGTTCGGTTCCGGTTCCAACCCTAACCCCGAACCGTTCTAGCTGGTAGGAACCATTGCTCACACTATGTATATGTCTCCGTGGCCTCTTCTAAGGTGATTAATGCCTGCTTCATCCAATCATGGGGATGCTTATCAGGGAATTCATCTGCGAAAATCCCAGAGCTGACAACATCATGATGTTCAATTTCACTGAGTGTGCGGACAAATGCCTTTGTCGACCATGGAGGTTTCCCTTTAGGGGCAGCGATAAATTCGTTACGTAGTTCCCTACGGACACCTGCTATACACTATACAGTTGATTGACCGCCCTTTGCCTTGATAATGGTATACTCACATCCCACAGCATGCCAATTCTTATTTTTCCTGCTTCCAGTTTTGCAGATGATATGTGAATGTGCATCCTGGGTCTTATGTTTGGTGGCTGCGTTGGCAGCGTCGCGGTGAACCAACTTGTGTCTGCGCTCTTGATGTGTGCCAAGAATGTCCGGAAATGTTGTACCACCCGCCAATCGGCCAGTATTCGATCTGCTCTCACCCGGCGGAGGTGGTTGTGTATCCATGATGTGCTTGTGGAGAATAGGAGAGGAAGATTATAATGAGAGGAAGTGGGAAGCCCTGAGGACTATATAGTTAGCTTCATGTCAGAATGGAATAAGTAGCAGCCAACATGATCGTTATGCTCAAGATGAATCCTGCTGAGTATGGCTGCAAGTTGCAGGGGTTTCCCACCACCCCGCAATTTGCAAAAAGTCAGTCTGATGTTGTTTGTTTGGTCACAGGGATACACTGCAGTGTACGACCACCGGAATCGCCTAATCTCTATATATCAATTGGATGTTGTTCGAGGGAAAGGACGTCTGCTGATGTTTGTCTCAAATAATCCCCGGGATATTGCATGAAAATGATGGTAACAATCATGTCATGTTGTACGGTTAGCGTCACTATTCCTGATTTATTGACAGTCCAGAGGGAGATTTTGCTTTGTTCAAGATGAGTAAACGTACCAACATTGACATAGACGATGCAACTTGCCTCCATATTGTCCACAACTTGCAACATCCAACATCTCGCCCAACAACAAATTCCACGCAAACAATAATAGCCAATGCTACGAAAAAGAACCTTTCGCCATTTCCGGCTGGCAGATACGGCAAATCGAGCAAGCGGTCAACCCAACGACGTCATCATGCGAATGAAGGCAAGAGCGGGTTGGTAGCAGAGAGAGTCCGAGCACTTCCGGCATTGCGCAGCTTGAGATCCAAAAAGAAGCTTCCGGCAGAAAAACGTCGAGAAACGCACTTCTTAAGCAATGGAGAGAAAGAGAAATGGATTGAGGATTATGTTGAGAGAGAGACCGCTGGGGCCAGAAAGCGAGTTGAAGGGGCAGAGGCAGCGGTTCAGCAAGAGCAGGACGATATGATGCATGCTGAAATTGCGGGATTGACGTACAGAGAGCCTGACAAGACGTTTGAGGAGATGCTGCTTGCTATCGGAGTCAGTCTGAGTGATCTTGCAAGTTCCGACAATCGGGAGGATGGGGAAGATGACGATGATGAAGAGACTGAGCAGGGCAAGCTGAGCAAAGATGACGAACCCGGCTGGGTGATGGGCACAATCACCAACACTGTACAGCAGCGCATGGAGAGGTTTTGGCAGAAGCAGATGAAGCTCGACGAATTGACTCAACCGGGATGGGACGATGCAGCCGACTACTTCTGTGAACGAGATATGAAGTACGGCACATCCGAATTGAGGGTTGCGGCAGTCGTTCAGCTGCAAACGAATGATGACGCTCCGGCACCTCCAACGACAACATTTCGAGAGCTTATGGAGAGTGTTAACATTGTCCCCGGAATATCGCAAAGGCCGCAAGGGACTTCTCGACCTGGAAGCAGTCATATCAGGCTAGGTTCAGTGAAGCCGCAGTCAAAATTGAACAAACCTAGCGGTGAACCAGCTGCGGAGCCCGATTCGTCAACGTTGCTGAAAGCGAAGCCAGTTGCACCTGTAAGCTCTGTAGAAACAGTAAGCTTTTACCCCTGCATATAGCCTCCAGCTAATTACCATATAGATATCGGCTTCCGATGAAAACATGGCGATGATTCTAGCGTCTGCGGAAGAATCGATTTGCAAACTACAATTTTTGACGTCCGATCGCGGAGAAAAGCAAGTTGTTTACCAATTTTGCTACATGTCAGCTTTTTCTTGATATCAGTGACAACATTGTGAGAAATGATAATTCGTCTGTGCATGTGCAAGGATTGAACGCAACATGTGAAAGTTCTAGAATCCAAATCGCACCGTAAGCCTGCCAAAACGTCCAGTTTCTGTCTGCAAGTGACATTTAAGTGACAATACAAACGCAATATTGGTGACGAAATACGCTAACAAAATTCAAGTGAGTGATGTCGTACATGTCATAGAAAGAGCGGTCAGTGCACATGACGAATCAATCTGAACGACAACGGTCATGCTGAATTCATCCATGTATCCATCTGCATAACACTCCGCACAGAGCTGGTGCACAGGGTTGAGATATTTGAAATTGCTTGTGGTACTTCATGGAAATCGAGGAGAGGGAGCTGGATAAGGAATGCTGAGGAAGTCGAGCTATACTTACCAAAGACTAGTGAAATGAACCACATGCCGTCAATTGCCGGCCGAAAGCGCTGGAATGTGACAGGGCCACGTCATCTCTCACTCAGATAGGGTAGATAGCAGTTGATCAGAAATTGAGAGGTAACAAAACTCCTGGATTCAAACGATAAAACATAAAAACGCACTAATGGATGTCAATAATAAGTATATGATTAGTTGCATACAATTGTTGAGTGTAGAAAGGCTGTTTCGATGTGGTTAATGTGAGCGTCAACAGAGTGTCAACGATTTTGAGTCTTACACTTTCAGCAATCAATGGGGTGCATTGTCACATCCTTCAGAAGCGGATGTCGAGGTCGGCGTTATTGCGAAAAAGATAAATGACACGGTCGTTGCGACATCCCAAAAATGAGCGTCAACCGAGGGTCAACGATGTTTGGCATTGCCTCATGAAACATCTAGTATGCTGCGCAGTTACAGTACGTCATAATTGAAATATCAGCCGCCTTTCTATGGAACAATGGTGTTGGCAGCATTTCTACTATGTTTTAAAAATGAGCGTCAACAGAGCGTCAAAGACTTTTGGCCTTGCATCTTGGAAAATGCATGAGCTGTGCGGTGATGTCAACCCATAACCGCGCAATCGGCCGCGATTCTAGGCAGAACCTCTTCCAACAACATCGCTACTATGTCCTAAAAATGAGTGTCAACGGAGCGTCAACAACTTTTGGCCTTGTATCATGTAATATCCTAGGGCTGTGTGGCTACATTCAGCCATCATCAGATTATCGGCTGCGTTTCTAGGCAAAAACGGTTACTTCGACATGGCAACTCTGTCCTAAAAATGACCATCAACGGAGCGTCAATGACTTTTGGCCATGCATCTTGGAAAATCCAAAGGCAATGCGACGACATTAACACATGATCGATTTATCGGCCATCTTTCTAGGCAAGAATGCTTCTGACAACATCGTCACTATGCCCTAAAAATGAGCATCAACGGAGCGTCAAAGACTTTTGGCCATGCATCTTGGAAAATTGGAGGGAAGTGCGGCAACATCAACACATAATCGAACTATCGGCCGTCTTTCTCAGCAAAAATGCTTTTGATGACATCGTCACTATGCCCTAACAATGAGTTTCATCGGAGCATCAACGATTCTAGGACTTCCATCTTGGAAAATCAAGGGGCTATGCGACCACAATGATCTACAATTGTACCATTAGCCGCCTTTCTAGGCAGATATGCTTACAGCAAGATGGTAACCATGTCCCAAAATGAGCGTCAATGGAGCGTCAACAATTCGTGCACTGGCGTCTTAGATGATCTTACTGAAATGGAACGCAGATAAATCATAATGATTGTAACGACAGCGTTCATTGGCAAAAATGCAAGTGACGATATTGCATCCACCTCCTACAATGCAGCGCCCACGGTGTGTCAAGGCTCCAAACGCTACACCGCAATAAACTGCATTATACCATTCCTAAATGGAGTTTTCCGTGGTCAGTCGTTGCAATCTGTCCTTGTATTCCACTTCACAAATATGCATGCAATGTCTTACTGATCTGATTATTGTCCTTGTAGATGTAGCGTCAAAGTTTAAGAACCTGCAGTGGGCTTTACTGTATCGTTATTCTCGGCAGTCTCTCGAGTCGGATTACCCAGCATCCTAATTTCTACTGCCATGTCCGATACCAAATCTTTGAACACCTCATTGCTCTAGGTTATGATCTCTTGCACTAATAAATATGTCTCTATTCGCGATTTGAGCCACCTTACATTCCAAACCATCCTCGATGCTTGGTGGGCTTCAATGAACGAATGGTTGAAATGGCCTATTGCTTTGCACGATTCTAGACATGCGCAGTCGTGGCCATTCCATTCACACATCGGAATTGAGGAGACCGGCAGCCCCGGCATCATCTGTATCGTTTGTCACCAAGTTCTTCGCCATCCATCAGAACATGGGACCAGCTCAATCGGTAAACACTTGCTGGCAAATGCTCACATCGCAAAGTTAAACGAATTAACAGAATCAGAGGTTACTGAATTGACTATTTCAACTGTAGATGAATCAGCTTTGGCCATGCTGAAGAGGAAAGGAAGTCGAGGAATCACAATAGTAAGTCTGCAGAGGAAAATCAGATTTGATATTCAGTTAAATTCATATTAATCGAAATGATAGACAAAACGTTCCAAACCGGCAGCTAAGAACTATGAAACTTCAGAAGTTCACCAAGACATGTGGAATCGCTACGTCATGTTAGGATTTGTTTCGGCACACATTTCATGGAACACTATATCAAATCCTGAGCTATGACGGTCATATGAGGCATTACGCGACGATCTACTCCTACCGTCGGCTACGACTCTTAGTAACCTTTGCCGGAGGGAATATGCCCTGACTGCGGATGCAATTAAGAAGCAATTGCCGTTACCAAGTGAAGTGAGTTTAGATTGGACGGCTGGACTTCAGCAAATGAACTAGCCATAACGTCGGTCATTGCTCACTATATGGATCAAAATTGGGCATCGCGTGAAGTTCGACTCGCTTTCGATGTGGTTCATCGCCTGTTCTGTTCCGATGTCGAAAGCTAATTAAGTATGATAGGTCAAGCGCCAACATACTGGAGCAAGGCTAGCTGTATAATTGAAGGACGTGCTGGATCATTTTGACCTTACCGACGGCCATTTACTTGGTATTACAACGGATAATGCCTCTTGAAACTACTCGATGACATGTGAGCTGCCATTAACACTTGAGGCCTCTGGAATCGAGTCGCCGGCATTGAGGAACCACATACCATGCATGGTGTCCGTCATACAGCTGGCTTTAGGTGCATTCATGAGCAGTCTCACCATGAAAGGCCTCATCAAGCCCTGGGAAGCCCCTGAGCGCGATCAGCATTTTGGAGAGAATCAAATCATGGACATTGGGAAGAGTCAAAGACTTCGAAAAGAGGGCAATGCTAGAATCAACAAGGTGTCAGCCATGAAACCAGGTATAGCGAAGATAATTGAGGAAGTACGTATTTCATGATATTTTGAATGTCCTGAAGCTGACATTCATATAGCAGAGAAAGCTTGCTGAATGAATTACGCTAACTCTGGGTTGCCGAAACGAGTTCATTGACTGGTAAAAAGCCAAAGTCTGCATTACAGTACTACCCATTATGCATGTGAGGACATGTTGGAACTCTACACTGGAGTTGCTCGAGCGCGCCTAGCGATTACAGGAATTGACACGCCAGTTGCTGCAACATCGAAAATACAGTGAATACCGGCCACTGTTCACAACTCAGGATGAGTGGACGATTGTCAAGTATGTCATGGAAGTATTGAGGCCATTTCGAGATTGGATACTTTGGATGTCGAACAGGCATACAGTCACATTGCATCACGTCATCACAGTGTACAATGACATGTTCGATCACATGGATGGCGTAGTGCGAGCTTTGGCGAAGAAGAAGACTCGGTGGAAAGAAGACTTGTTCTTCGGTGGGAAGTTACCTCGACAGAAGCGTTCCAAAAACTACGCTGAAGTGACTCCCATGACGGGCAGGCTTCCCATTTCCGCACGCATTCTCGATCCTTTCCGGAAGCTGCGATTGTTTAGAAAGTGGTACAAAGGAATGGATATCAATCCTGAGGACGAGACATTCTACACTACACAATACCTAGAGGCCTTTCTGAAGTATGTGGAGAATGAATACTGTGCCAAAGATCGATGTGTGCATGTCAATAAACTCGAAACCATACCAAGCAACAATCTCCTCCCCTCTGCAACGGCGTCAGGGTCATATCAATCATTGTTTGATCCGTACGATTTGTCCAGTGATGATGAGGAATACTTAATGCCTAATGCTGTGGCTGAGACAACACCTGGACGAAGCGATCGCGCAGCTCGCTTATTGACCGCCGCCAGGCTATATTTGAATTCGCCACCTGAAGCACCAAAGGACTGGGGACAAATAAATCCAAATCTCAATGATTACCACACCGCCCCAAAGGCGATTACTAGTACATTTGGGATACCGGACATAACCGATTGGTGGCGCCAACAGATAGAAACAAACTTCCAGTACGCAGATCTCTCCGATGTGGCGCGTGACATATTCGCTATCACACCACATGGTGTCGGAGTGGAGGACAGTTGTTCCCTTGGCGGAGATGTTATTGGATTGAGGCAGTCGAAAACCACAGGCGAGACCCTTCGCGAAAAAGTCATTGTAAGGCAGTTTGCTCGAGCTAACACGGGATTTTGGCAGGCACTGACCCAGAATTGGATATAATGAACACAGAAACTGACTCGGAAATTAAGAAAGAGGCGGAGGAAAGGAAATCGCACAGAATGGCCAAGGTTCACGACTTTTCGGAGAAGTGGCAGGGCAGTCAACACCTATGTGCTACCTAGAAGGAATCTCGCTCTCAAAACAAAGAGATGACCACCGTGGGATACATTTCGGACACAGAAGAGATCGTGAAAGCATCATGGTCACTGTTTCAACGTGATAGTGCGGCTGCATTTAAATTGTCCTAGAGATCCACTGTGCCACCATCTTTGTCTGCAAAGGACCTCCCTGGAGGACTAACTCAAATCACAATTGTCCGCCGAATGCGAAGAATCAACCATCATCAATTCGGAAGCGACGAGGATAGCGCACCTGAAACCATACTGGACACCGATGATCGGCCAAACTGCAATGGCGACTTGGATAATCCAATTGACAGCGAAGAGGATTGCACAACAGACCATGGATCTGATACAGAGCAGAACAACGGCACCGAGGATCCGGAATGCCCAGAGCAGCACGATGTGAGCGGCGTGCGAAATGTGCCCAGATTGGTTCGGCCAACACGGAAGTGAAAGAGACAGGCTGAAAAGTTGTTGCTGATGATCAATGCAGCAGAAACGCGGAGAAATAAAGGAAGGAAGAGAAAGTAGGACAGAATGTGTCAATGGTTGACCAGCTTTATGTAGCATGACCGAGAGTTTCAGTTAGAGATATATTATGGGCGAATGGTAAGAGGTATCGTGTGAATATCAGTTCATGATTAGATATATAGCAGGCGCAATGAATCTTATGGCATGGTACATCATTTTTAGTCGTGTGAGAGTGAACAGTGCAAGATTATTATGCCGCTCGGCTTTGCCACAAAGCCGAGTCTCAATCATGCAGAAAGACAACCGATAAAGTCAAATCAGGAGGAAAACAACTATTGATGGCAGCAGATGATGGATGGACAATACATTCAGATGAGCATCAACGGAGCGTCAACGATTTGTAGTCTTGTAAGTACCTTAATTCACAAGTGACTTGGTTGTTGTCATGCATAACGGACATATTGGCAGGTGTTATTGGTAAAAGAGGTAGCGACAGGGTCACCGCCCCATTCTTGGCATGAGTGTCAATTGAGCGTGAAGATTTTTTAGCTTCGCATCTTGGGTAAGTTATGTTCCGATTGGTTGCAGACATCCATTTATCAAATATTTGCAGCCCCTACTGGAAAAAAACAACAGCAACACGCTCCCTGCGGCATCCAGAAAATGAGCGTCAACGGTGAGTCAACGATTTTTAACTTTGCATCTTGGGTAATTTATGTTCCGATTGGTTGCAGACATCCATTTCTGAAATATTGGCAGCCTTTACTGGCAAAAACAACAGCGACATGCTCCCTGCAGCATCCTGAAAATGAGCGTCAACTGAGCGTCAACAATTTCAGGACATGCACATTTTGTAATCAAGGCATTGCGCGGATCTTCGGGTGCATAACTTTATTATTCACCGCCTTGCTAGGCAAAAATACCATTTATCGAAGTTGAAGATACCAAATCAATCGATATTGCAAACTGCTCAACAAGCAAAAGCACATTGTTGGTTGCTGAAAACGCGATTCTGATAAGATACTATTAACACACTACAAATACAAGAGCATTATATGAATCTATAGATGGACCCACTGGGTGACTCGCTTACTACACGCCTGATTCAGATAGGTTGGGAGTGTACCATGCAACAGTACCCGCATGGGCAGTTCGGGTTCTATGATGACCCTGACCGCCAGTTGGGCAACGGTTCGGTTTGAATGGGGACCCGGACCAGAAGTGATGGTCCGGAATGGTTCCTAACACTACCCAAGACAGACGGATGTCGGCCGTCATCCTCTGTCATCTGGCAGTTATTGTGTATCACTAGACAAGATCAATGTGAGCCCAGTTGCATTATACACGGTTCACTATCTATGAAATTCTGGGTGCAGAGGGCGTAATCATGAGAGCAACAGAGTCTGAAATGGTATGGACGGAGCAGATGCTCACCGATCTTGCACCATGGTAAGAATAGTAATTGAAATCATTTAGGTATAATATTTGTTATGTGTGCAAAGACTTCTCCTTCAATGGCCATCCTTCCCCATCTGGCCGCGTAAAGTCAGCCCCATTCAGTTCCATCTACAGTGATGTTGCATGGCCGGGACAGTTGTCAACACTGACCCCCAGATTCATACTCAGAGACCCATACATGAGTTTTCGCTTCCCACCGGGTCGGCCACTGCTTTTTCTAATTGAGGCCTTCCCTTGATTTCGATTTTCTTCCATCAAGCTTTTCAGTACTATATGTTTCTGTGGTTTTCCATTGGCACCCCCCACAGCTCCGAACTGCACTCGATTATCTGTGTGGGACTTCCAGATTTTCTGTTTATATAAGCCACAGATTCATCCTGTCAATAAATCATCAAACTTGAACTTTGTTCTACAATTCTATAGCCATCATCAATTGGCCAGAAGTAGCGTCCTTAGACGGGTCCAGACCAAGCCCGTCCACTCCAAGACTGCCAGTCTGTGGTCCAGTCCAGTCTGACCTTCCTGTTGGACTAGACTGGACCGAGCCCTACCCCAGACCGGGATCGTTTGTACTGGTGGAATCATTCAATGCAATTATGGTAAGATACTATTAACAAACTCCAAAACCAAGAGCCTTATATGAATCTATGGATGGACCCGCTGGGCAACCTGCTGACAACCCGCCCAATTCAGCAAGTTTGGCAGTTTACCATCGAACCATACCCGACTTGACAGTTGGCGTTTATTGACAACCATGACCGCCAACTGGGCCACAGTTTGGTTTGGTCCCGGACCCGGACCCGAAGTGACGGTTCCAACCCGCTTGAATGAATCCGGGGTAGAGTCGGAACCCGAACCGAACTGGTGCAATGGGTTTACCCCGTGAAAAACCTGGACCATTGCATTTGGGGCGGTTTCCACATCAAAACCCGGCCTTTGCAAGCCCAGATATTTCGCTCCAATTACATATTTGAGTCTGATCGTATCACGACATGATCTATACGTAGATCATGCAGTGTTAGCTGCTCGTTCACCTTGCGCTATCCAACTTGCGATCCGACCAATATTCATTGAGATGCTATCAAACACCTGCCAATTTCGCATTACATTTGCTCTTATTTCACAGCCACTCAACAAATATCTGTCGGATCGTGAATCTGAAAGTGGGAGGTGAAAGAGCGGATAAAACTGCACGATCTTGATATATAACATGTTGTGATTCGATAAGAACTCGAAAACTTAGTTGCAGCCATCATTGTAAGGACCGCAAAATGGACCTGCAGTCCGGTTGCTTCCTGCGCGAAACGCAGAGGGTTTCGGTTTGGTCCGGGTAAGGACCAAGCGCCAGTTGCCCGGTTCGGTTCGTTAGTGGTTCCTAACCAAGATCGGGGTCTAGGTGCAGGTTCTAACCCACACCAAAGCCGGGTAACCCGGAACTGTTGCTAATCCTACTTGGAGGCCATTCTGCCGAGAAAATCAGTTTCTCACCACCACTGCCATTCAATTTGGCAGGGGGAAGCCATTGGGGGGGGCATACGGTGATACGAGGGTAATGAAGACCCACTGATCTTGCCATGGGTTCATAGATCCTCGCAATTTGTATTGTTCCTCACTGCTGGGTACCCAGCCACATCCTGTCACCCTGTTCCTGTACTCCTCCACGAGCGAGAACTACCCTTTGTCGCACATTCCCTTCGGATGCACTGAGATCTCCGCTGTTTGACTACACCATAATCAGGTGAACTTTGAGATGTACTTGGAATCCGTGATTGAGCAAGATTAGATATGCACTTCGAGGCCGTGAACAAGCGAGTTACGAGATACACTTGGAGGCGCACTGCAGGCGAGTCAGGTGATGCACTTGGACGCAGAGATCGAGCGAGTTTGGTGACGCACTTGGAGGCCATGTTTGTTTGGGATTGGAGGAGTATTTGGAGAAGGTCGATCTGGATGTTGTTGATCTGGACCCGGTAGATCAGGATGGAGTTGCAACAGGGAGCTGAGATTAAATTCGTTGGGTAACTCGTAATTGTGGGAATGTAGAGAATTGAGTACAACAAGGTCAGCGGAGAGATTAGGTGAGAGACTTGCTTGGAGCGGGAGACAGTCGATCATGGGATGATGCAAGTACTTGGTGTTTGCAGCACTCAGTGTTAACTATTGATTATGGCATGGAGAGATACAGAGGGATAACTTAACTTCGTCTTCATAGGTGATGGTAGAGTTGAGATGGAGGAAGAGTGAAATGAGAGGAGGAGATGGGGGAAATGATACTGAGTCACTGGGACATAAAAGAATTTCGGGTGCGAGTCATTTAACCATGCCCAATACGGCAGGTATGAGTCGTGATACAACATGTAGTTTCACCAACACAATGTCTTTCCAACCCAATCGGGCATGTTGTACCACTGATTTCTCATATCCACTGGTATCCTCCATAGCGTTCTCATCTTCAGCACAATCTCACTCTTTCTCATCCCCAACTCCACCATCATCGCAGAAAACAAAGTTAAGTCATCCCTCTCAATCGCTCCATTCTAACATCATGAGTTGACACTGAGTACTGCATACAGCGAGTACAGCATCCACCGAGTACAGCATCCACCCTGGAATGTGTCTCATCCCTTCAGTCTGACGATTACAAGGTGACCCCTGAGTGTTGCTTCTGCTTGTGGTGTGTCTCCCTACACGATCGACTGCCTTCAGGGAGCTCTCCATGAAAGCTCAAGGGTAATGTCATCTTGTCACATTCCCACAGGTGGGAGTTGACTAACTGAAGAATAGGGTCCCAGCATCCAGCGCGCTGTCAATCGACCACCTCCAAATACTCGTCCGACCTAGCTCGATCACGGCCTCCAAGAATATATCCTCTCTTGCTCGACCACAGCCTTGGAGTGTATCTCTAAGTTCATTTCATCATGGCCTCCAAACTCACTCGATAACTGCCTCTCAACCTCGCACAATCATAGCCTCCCAAGTGCATCACCAAACTCGAGCAATCACGGCCGCTAAGTTCGCTCCATCATGGCCTGCAAGTGCATCTCTGAACTTCTTCAATCATGGCCTCCAAGTGGATTTCTGAGTTCACTCGATCGTCATTTTCACCAGAACCTTGAATCGCTCTCACCCACCATCTGCAGCCAGTCTAGATATACCGTGTGTAGATGGGTAGCTATATAGATTCATAGATGAGAATACACACTGAATACATGAGCTTTAAAAATGATTGAACAATAAGTAGTAGCTATGATTTCCAGGTGCCCCAGCAGCGTTCCCAAAGAAGATGTTTTTCCCAAACTGCTCTACTTTGATTCGAGGTGCTCCCAGCTATGTTGCTGGCGCTCCCAGGTGCTCGCAGGCTTGTCGTAGGCGCACCCAGTTACTCTGAAAGTTGGCAGGAATGCCCTCTTAGGGTCTGATACTCTCTGGAAATTGACGCATCTAAGTTTACACTCCACATCCTCTGAGACACTCCTGGAGGCTTCCAGCCACTAAAATACATTTTGCTGATGTGGAACGCCATAGACATGAGCTGCTTTGTCTGCAGAATCCTGGCAATGTCTCTCCAATTTTCTGGGGTGAAGAGTAAATCACGGTCCGATTTAACATCTTGACGCACTTTGTGGAGATGGACGATCTGGTCGATAAATATGCTTGCAAAGGGTGGGGCATCAATTGGTTCCCTGGAGGCTCGCCAACAGTCTCTCTTTGTCATGTGGTCGACAAACGTTAGAATGCAGTCATGGCCACTTCCCTAGACCTGCAGGTCGGTTGTCAATTCAATGCCAATTCTTGGCCCGCCGCCTTTGGCTGCAAGCAGTGGTTGTTGGAGGCCGATGGGTTTCCCGCTCCAGTGGTTGGGTCGATGTTATTAGTCACTGCCTGCTACGTAACACTGGGTATGGTGCCACATTTGCTTCCAAAAATCCCAGTCTTTCCTGCGGAAGGATGTTCAGTTCGCACAGAAGTGTCCCCCTGCGGGAGTATCAAGGGCCCTCTGAAGGATTTGATGCTGCATCGTCTTTGGAATACACAACAGTCCTCTCTTCTCTGCCTGTCCTTCTTCCTTGGTCTCTGCCTTTCTGTTTTTCTTCTTCTCGTTTGCCTGTACCATTATCTCCACTTCCTCTCCGTCATGCTTCTTTGCCCATGCATTCTTCTCGGCCTGTTTCCTTTCGAAATCTCCACCTAACCACAGTAGGCCATTCTCTTCCAGATCGAATCGTTGTGCTGACACCTGTGATGTGCATTCCAATGCGGGTGCAGGGGATGGCGGGGGGCGGTGACTTCGGTTGGTGAAGATCTGTTTAATAGACCCGAACCATTCATCATAAACTATGCCCGCCTTGATGTCATCGATCCATTCTCTGGCCGCACTGACATCCAGTGCCATTACATTGCATCGCTCTTGGCCAAAATCCAGACGGTGAGATAACGTGTCCACAATATGATTCTTGACACCCAGGATCTGCATGACCTCCACATTGAAAATTCCAAGGACCGTCAGGATATCGATTTGACCTATCATGAGGTGTGGTTGTGTGAGGATCCAATGCAACGTTCTATCATCCGTATGTACCAAAAATGGATGCTCAGCTCCATGTAGGTTGAATTTCCAGTATAATATTGCGTGTCGGATACCAAATAGTTCTCTGTCATATACAGGGTATCCCCTATCTGCATCATGGAATTTACAGCCGAAATAACCCAGTTCTTTCTCTGTCTTGTTTGGCACCTGGGAGAGCACTGCGCCCAATACGGACTGGCTAGCATTGACGTACAGGCAATATTTGGCTTTGGGGTCTAGTAGAGCCACGACTGGAGCATTGCAGAGTGCTTTGTTGGGGGTGTCAAAAGCATGCTGGCAGTCTCTATCTCAGGTGATGTTAGGGGTTCTCCTTTAACAGTGTCTATGGTAACCTGAATAACTCAAGGGGTATATGTTGTGTGACCTAGGTCATGTGATAGGCATAACGCCTAACGTAGGAGCATCTCCGAATGTTTGGTCGCGATATACTTTTGTGGAGTTCGAGTGGGGCATGTTTCGATTGACTCAGCAAATTGTCTGTGTGGATTTATTGCAGCAAAAATGCTGTGGCAGCTGATTTGATGATGCAGCAACACTGCCAGATCAAACAAAGCTTGCTTCTGCCGAGCGTGTCGCTTTCAACCAGAGTCATTTCAAGATGTTGGGGTGATATATCTGATTAGACTAAGGAATACGTTGCCTCGCAGACTAGGCATTCATAAGCCAAAATGCAAGTACATGGAATCTCAAGCCAATAGTATGTTAAAGCTGAACAACTCGGGTGCTCCCCGGCCAAAGGGAATGGTCCCGGCATAAGCATGGTGTGACCGAGAAATTAAGACACTGGCTGTTGATATAAGGCCAGAAATATCCCTGCTCTTTGGTTAGAGAATGGTTAGGCAATGCAATGTCAGACTCGAAGGTTAATGTCGAGCAATGGGTCTGTTAATCTACATTGGCATAGTATCCATGGGTCAAGGTTTGAATCTATGATGCATGCAAATTTGCCTTTAAGATGAGTCATATTTGCGAAAAGCGCTGAACGGCTATGATGGTCAGGTGTTCCGATCTCCGAACGATACGTGTCGCACAATGTCCACATTGACGTAATGCTCTGATATATGACATGGTAAGAGTATCGCCCGATTCCTCTCAGGAGCATAACGCTTTAATACCGCATCCACATGAATACCATAACCATTGGGATTTGTGGCAATCTCTACCATGTTCATTCATTCAGAATATAAGTCGCAAAGCATGTTGCTATGAAAATCATGGAAATGGGATAAGGGTGGGCATGGGTAACATCCCGATGAAGTTTCTATCAAGAGGTCATATGTTTCCAGCAATGAACAGAATAAGCTCTTGCAGTGAAAAGTCAGAAATACCTACCAGCCAAAGAAGACCTGTATTTATTATTGTGTTTTTATGATATCTACCTATATTATTATATACATAAGAATCTATTAGCTTTCTGTAGCGGCAGCCCTGCAACTTTAATAAGTACCACCTTTGGAAATATGTCTTACTTATGACTATAACCTGTGAAAAGGATAATGATGTAATCGTTTACACACTGGAACGAATTATATCTTATGCTACGACGAATCAATACATCTTTGTAGCTCAGTATGTCTGGTGGCTTTTCTCGATTGTTGGACTGCAATAAGGATAACTTACGCATATCTATAATCTTAAGATACAAGCTGATATTGGAATTGCAGGAGTACCTGTGACTTCTTGTGGTTTACAAGAAAATGGTAGAATGAAGTATTCCAGAGACAAAGAGAACGATATTGGAGATTCGGAGAGGTTGGCTCAACTTCAAAGTTCAGATACCAATAATTGTGATTCTAATCCAGAAGCACTGGACTTGGTTTCAAACAATACAAAGAAGTTTATACAACAACCAAGGACAGAACGACAGGCCTATACACAGAGGGAGAAGCCTGCCCTATTACATGAAACCAGATTCGGTAAGGTTGCCTTTGAAACGTTAACTCAGAAACAAAGAAATCAATTACAGGTAATACATATCGATACGTTGTCTACATGGAATAATAGTAGAGTCTCGGGCAGTACCAAGTATCTATACTTACTGTATTAGTACACCCCTAACAGGTGAATCGAGTGTGCTTGACCTTCCTCCACTGTCCACATCACCAGCCAACGTCCCCTTTGCCTTTCGGAGGGTTACCAATGGAGTACAACGGCATTGCAATGTGAGCGTAGTGTTCGCTGAGTTTACTGTACTAGCTGGTGAGACCCAGGAAGCCACTGACATCCTTACTATATTCAGGTTGAGGCCAATTCTTGACCACATGTATCATATCTTCCTGGGCATGGATGCTGTCCTTGTCAATGTCAAAGACGCAAAAATCAATTTTCTGACAAGCCCAGGTACATTTCGCACATTTGGCTTTGAGGCCATGCTCTGTGAGTATTGTAAGCGCTTCACAGTCATGTACGACATGTCCCGCCATGGTACTGCTGTGAAATACAATATCATCAAGGTATACCACGATGAATGTTCATTTCAACATCTCCAAGCTGCTGTTCATCATGCCCATGAACTGGCTGAGTGTGGTCGCCAGGCCAAACAGCAGGACTCACCACTCATACAAGCCAAATTTAGTGATAAAGACTGCCGTTTGATTATTGGCTGTTGCGATACGAATTTGATGGTAACCAGCTGCCATGTACAGTTTTGTGATCCAGCAAGAGCCGTGCCTAGAGGTGAGTAACTCCTCGATGTGTGGGACAGGATAATGATCTTTGACATTAATAGTGTTCACTGCGCGATAGTCTATGGACATTCTCAGCGTACTGTCACGCTTTGCCACAGATAGTATTGGAGAACACAATGTCTTTGAGAGAGGTGAATCCAACCGCAGCGAATTGTCTAGTGTATTCGCCTCCAACGGACTTCTCCTTCAGGTAGAGAGAGATGCGTTATGTTGAGCGGAACTTTATTTTCCCAATCGGGTCAATTTTCATTCTGAAATCTGTCTGCCTCCCTTTCTTCGTTTTTTCATAAGTTGGCTCGTAGAAATGACCCTAGCATCAGCAAATATAAATCGGTCTGGAAGCAACAAACAATCCTCCCAGACACTCTGGGCGACCTCACCAGTGCTTCTAAGTACTTCTCGCTGCTCCCAGACCCCCCTGGAGCTAAGCAAAGTGCTCTCAGACCCTCCAAGAGCATTCCCACGTGCTCCTGAAAGCACCTGCAGTTATGGAGGTGCATTCAGGATGCTCTGAGATTTGACTTATAGAATAGTCAAATTTTGGAGCACCTGAGATCTCTGCGCAAATCCGCAAGAGACTTCGAGAGAAGCTGAGGCAGCTGTGCAGCTCTGTGGAGGATTTGGTGCCGTATTCCCACAGCAGTGGTTCTTACATAGCCACAAGGCATTTTGTCTTATCGTATCCATCTTTGTAACAGTCACAAGATTCGCTACATCACAATACGGCATGTATTATTTAACTCTGTCTGGATACAGACATAGGTTCAATCTGGCAGCGGATGGTACTCGAGCATTACCAGAGGAGCACCGGGACAGGCAAATTCGGAGAGATGCACCACTTGGAGGCTGTTGTGGTGAAACGATGGAGCTGGAAGGCAGACAGCCCACCATTAACACTCCACCGCCCCTCTCGAGAGATCAGGATGGAATTCATGAGATAGAGCGGTTCTGTTTCGAGAAGCGTATGAATCGGGTGAGAAGATTTGATACTACCTGGCGGTGAGGACCCTTGCAATTGCATGGATCCACGGAATCTCAGACAGATCTCGGACAGAGCGAGTGAGACCAAAAGTTGGGAAAGATAGAGTGTGTATTTTCATTGTATGATAAGATGAGATGGAAATGAGATGATGTCTATCTACTCCGGGGTCTGCCGAATATATACTCCTCATCACCCTGTCCACCTCCATTTCTCCTGCATATCTGTACAGCCACCGTCACTCCTGGAAGATGTACTTGGAGGCCGTGATCGAGCCTGTTTGGAGATGCACTTGGAGACTGAGATCGAGTGAACTCAGAGATGCACCTGAAGGCCGTCATTGAGCCAGTTTGGAGACGCACTTGAAGGCCATGATGATGCGAACTTGGAGGCCGTAATCGAGCGAGTTTGGAGATACACTTATGGGCCATGATTGAGCGAGTTCGGAGATGCACTTGGAGACCGAGATTGAGTCAACTCAGAGATGCACTTGGAAGCAGTAATTGAGCGTGTTGGGAGATACACTTGCAGGCCATGATTGATCAAGATTGGAGGAGTACTTGCAGGCGGTTGATCTGGAGGCAATTGATCTGAAGGCAGTCGATTTGGGGGCAGTCAATCTGGATGTAGTGAATCTGCAGGCGGTAGATCAGGAAGCATGTGCGATGGAAGCTGACACTCTATTCATTGGTTAACTTGCAATTGTGGGAATGTAAAGAATTGAGTACAACAAGGTCCGCTGAGACTAGCTGGGAGTGGAAGACAGTCGATCATGGGAAGATGCAGTATGCGGCGTATGTAGTACTCAGTGTATGGTGTACGCGGGGTATGGTGTACTCGGTCTACTTCATGTATGCTTGCACTCAGTGTATGCTGTCCTCGGTGTATGCTATACTTGCTGTATGTTGTACTCGGGGTATGCTGTACTCGGTGTCAACTCTTGATCATGGCATGGAGAGATACAGTGGGATGACTTAACTATGTGTTCTTAGGTGACTGTAGAGTTGAGGACGAGAACGAGAGAGATATGAAGTGATGGGGCAAATCATCATGAGGAACTGGGAGTGAGAGAATTTTGTGTGCGAGTCAATTTACCATCCCCGATAGGGCAGGTATGAGTCCCAATCCGGCATATGATTGCACCGATACGAGGTCTTTCCAACCCAATCAGGCAAGTGGTACGTGTAATTTTTCATATCCGCTCGTATCCTCCATATTGTTCTCATCTTCATCTCTCATGTCTCTTCCTTGTCCACAACTCTACCATCATCGCAGAACACAAGGTTAAGTCATCCGTCTCTATCTCGCCATGCCATGATCATGAGTTGACACTGAGTACAGCATACACCGAGTACATCATACACCAAGTATAGCATACACCGAGTGCAGCATACTCCAAGTACGACATCGGCTCAAGATTGTTTGTCTTCCCTTCATTCTTATGATTGCAAGTTGACCCCTGAATGTAGCTTCCGGTGTGCCTCCCTACACGATCGACCACCATCAGCCAGCTTGCCATGCTAGCCCAAAGGTGAAGTCACCTTGTCACATCACCAAGTTTGCGAGTCAGCTAACTGATGAATACAGCCTTATCACACGGCGCGCCATCCATCAACCGCCTCCAAGTACTCGCCCACTCTCACTCTTTCACATCCTCCCAAGTCTCTCACCAAACTCGCTCGATGATGTCCTCAAATTTTGGACCATCGTTCCCTCCAAGCGTATCTCCTAACTCGCGCAGTCATGGCCTCCATGTTAGTGTTAGCAACAGTTCCAACCCGCTACAATGGTTCCAGGTTAGGGTTGGAACCGGAACCGAACCATTACGGCTAGTTCCACTGCACGAAACCCCGGACCGTTGCAATTGGGGCGCTCTTACCACCAAACACGCGGCATTCTGAACTCACACTTTTTGCTGCGATTAAGTATTTGAGTTGTGATTGTATCGTGACATGATCAGTACGTAAATTGAGCAGTTTTAGCCCCTCTGTCACTTGCCGCATTCAGATTTGCGATCGGACCAATATTCGTGGAGTCGCTATCGAAAACCTGCGAATTACGCATAAAATTGGCCTTCATTTCACAGCCACGCAACAAATATCTCCGCGATTGCAAATCTGACAGCGGGAGGTAAAAGAGCGCTTGAAACTGCACAATCTACGTACTGATCATGCCTTGATACCATCAGAACTCATATACTTAGTTGGGGCCAAAGATGAAGGAACTGTATAAATGTAACCGCGGGCCGGTTCCAACCCGGCCAAAAACCCACATTGCTATGTACGGTCCGGGTAACAACCTGCCAGGACAAAGCAGGTTGGGTTACTTCGCGATTCCTGACCCGGACTGGGGCCTTCGGTTATGTTCGAACCCGGAGTGAAGCCGGGTCACCCGGAACCGTTTCTAACACCACTCCACGTGCATCCCGGAGTTCAATCGATCTTCTTGGCCTCCAAGTGCATCTCCAATCTCACTCAATCATGGCCTCCAAGGGCATCTCTGAGTTCAATGGATCTCTCAGTCTCGAAGTGCATCTCCAAACTCGCTCGATCACGAAGTCGGAGTGCATCCCTGCATCAGCAAAAACTGAAATGGCATTCTCAGTATTCTGAGCATTTTGAAATTCAAGTTCGCCTTTTCTCAATTATGCAGTGTACTCTGGCTGGAAATGTACTCAGTGAAATTGTTTTCATATCTTTGCGGGATTTTCAAACTTGGTATAGTATTCCCAAAGAGGTTTAGCTTAGTCGGTTACATTGTTTTATAGTCGAAAGTTAGTCTAGTTTTAAAAATGAAATATGTAATAGACGTACTATTGCTTGCTCAGTAATATTATGAAACTTTTGGTTTATATATCTTCATGACAAATCATAATGAAACTAACCATATTTGGAATACCTCCAGCTGTAATCAATAAATAACTGAATATCTTTGATAATATTTCCTATTTGAGTTAGTTTGTTTTTGATTTGTCATTTCGAAATAGTAATGCCAAGTTTCATCTCATTACTCAGCAAAGTATTCTATGTTCATTACATTCTTCAAAAATAAAAGTAGCTGACTTTAATCAATTGAAAAATGGATCCAACTAGGCTATACCTATTTTGGAACACTACACCAAGTTTGAAAATCCCGTCAGATTGTGGATGCAATATCACAGAATATAATTCGGATAACTGGACCGGACAAAATCAACCAAATGCGAACTTGACTTTCACAATCCTTCAAAATGCTCAGAATGCTCAGAATACCTTTTCCACTTTTCGCTGATGTGAGTTCACTCGATCACGGCCTCCAAGTGTATCTCCAGATAATCTAGATTACCACCTCAAACTGCATCCCCAAAGTCGCTTGAACACGGCCTCTGAGTGTATATCTGAGTTCTCTCAATCCTCATTTTGAGGTGTACCTCGAATTGCTCTCAAGCACCGCCTGCAGCCAGTCCAGATATACTGTGTGTAGATGTGTAGCTATATAGATAGATAAATGAGAATGCAAACTGAGTACATGAGTTCTAAAAATCGTTGAATACTAAGTAGTAGCTATGATTTCCAGGCGTACCAGCCTGATTCCCAAAGAACATGTCGTTTTTCCCAGACTGCTTTACAGTGATTTACGGTGCTCCCAGGAATGTCGCTGGCGCTCCCAGGTGCTCCCAGCCTCGTCGGCGCTCTGAGGCTTGTCATTGGGGCTCCCAGACTTGTCGTTGGTGCTCCCAGACTTGTCATTGGGGCGCCCAAACTTGTCGCCGGCGTTCCCAGGTGCTCCCAGGTCCACCCGATGTTCTCTCCGGCACTCCTAGGTGTTTTCAAACTTCTCACAATCACTCCCATGGTACTCCTGTACCAGTCTTCAGAGATCCCAGTTACTCCGAAGGCTGGCTGGAATGCCTTCCTACGGTCTTATACTCTCCTGACATTGACCCATCTAAGTTTACACTCCACATCCTCTCAGACACTCCTGGAGGCTTCCAGTGACTAAAATACATTTTGCTGATGCAGCAAAGCCTGATCCACCACTACCAGTTTGCTCCCAGCGAACCTAGTTTCACCACTACCAGCGAAGCCAGATCCACCGCTACAAGCTTGCTCCCAGTGACGCCAGTTGCACCCCTACCAGCAACGCCAGTTCCACTCCTACCAATGAGGTGTTACGGGTGTGCTTATTCCCAATAATCAATATAACCTTTATTGAATTATGGACAACCACCTAACTAGTTACTATTACTTTCCACATCGTATCCTAGGACTCAACATCTTGACCTTCATTCAAAAGCTTGGAAATCGAATCATCTCCAATTCCCGCCTCCGATGCAGGCGAAGATCAAACTTCTCCTTCATATAACCACTACTCGGAATATCCCTGGAATGGTACCAAACCTGTTTTCAAGTACCACAGCACCAGATAGTCGACCGCATCTAGTTGAGCAAAACTTGAAACCACACAGTAAGTGTAGGTGAAATGTTACTATTTCAATTCGAAAAGAACACAGCCGAATGGTTTGACTGCCTTCTGCAGTGTTTATTCAGATTCGGTACGGCATACGTAGCCAAATCACATTGATCAATTAGGGAGGTAATATTGTATAGTAACAGATAAACTTCTTAGTAATATTTTACAATCGTCTTTGGTGTTCTGATTGTTGACTGTGGATTGCTGGATGAGGTTGTTCATCTCATTCCCGAAGTGATGCCATCACTTGATAGTCGTCGTCAAGGGTTTGTATGCCCATACTTCGATGCTATGACTATAATGCTTTACGATAACACTGTCAGGTCCATGCAGATGAGATATTAAAGCATTTCGCTGGTGATCAGGATCAGGCCATCCATTGTATCTTATCGTTCCTGACAGAGTGCCAGATGCAACGTCAACTGAGACATCTCGCAATCTGTTTGCTTCAGTAGTTGGAACATCTGCCGATTTTAGTTGGTAGTGCTTATTGCAAATTACTGCCTGACCTTATAGGGTAATTGGCTTACGTCATAGATTGAATTGGTGACCAACCAATACTATGCCAACATAGACCATGATGTGTCAGCTAGTATCAACTACGAGTCTGACCTAGCAATGTATACTAACTCAAATCGATGAGCATGGTTGAATCAGGCCTCATATCATCGGCCAATCTCATAATTCCCTCAGTCACATGATGCTCAGGCCGAGACCGTTCTGTTTGGTCAGGGAGTACCCTGGAGACTCCTATTGCCTCAGGGGATGAGCCACAAGTAGTAACTTATAGCATATTGACTATTGACTGCTGTGTCTCAACGACCTATCCTGCTAGTATCAGGAATAATGCATGTGGTTGAAAATTGAGTGCACAGCTGCAGCAAAGCTTTCCTGCATAGGCAATCTAACTGCATCATAAGTATATCTACTAAGCAATGAAACTTGTTAATTCAATCGACTCACGATTCCTATGTATCCCCGTTAAAGGCCATAGGACTGGCTTACTTGCTACCTCATGAATAGGTGTTATGCATCTCATGTGACTAGACCTAGAGTAACTCCGTGATATGTATTCATTTCGCTATTGCAAGTACGATTCATGCTAAAAAGGGAACACCCCTTACACGAAGCTAGTTTCACCCCTACCAGCCAATCCTGATCCACCACTACCAACTTGCTCCCAGTGAAGCCAGATTGTCAGAGAGGTGAGAGTGAGCATTCCACCGCTACCAGCTTGCTCCCAGCGAGGCCAGATTGTCAGAGAGGTGAGCGTGAGCCTATCAGAGCAGTGAGACAAAGCATATCAGAAGATTGGAAAGTGAATATGTCAGAGTTGTGTGAGTGAGCAGATCAGTGGTGAAAGTGAGCATGTCAGAGTAGGAGTGGAAGTGAGTATGTCACAGTTGTTAGAGTGAGCATGTCAGAGTTGTGGGAGTGAGCTTGTTGGAGTCATGAGAGTCAGAGTGTACGCTTGTCAGAGTAGTAAATAAATAAGTAACTCTTGAATCTATAGTATAATTCATAAATTGCAGTATATAATAGATGTACTACAGTTGCATTACATTTATGATTGAGGTATGCGGTCAGTAAATTACAGGTGTATCATTGTGGGTTACCAAAAACTGCTCTGGGGTGTTTTGCATGATTTGGTGTTATCGGTATTATGGGAGGTTATAGTAAGCCATATGGCCTATGGTAGATTACACATAACAGAATATGTTTCTCCAGACGTGGGAATCCAGCGTTGTTGTAGGATTTTGGAAGCTGTGTAATTCCAGTTGAGAGACAGTCAAAATTACTGTATTGTTGAGTAGAATGCTGGTGCTTAAATATTGACTTTTGAGCTACATGCGAGACAAAAATAAGACCTGTGAGACATTGCATGCATAGTTGTGAAGTTGTATAGAGGGTCATACTGACAATACTGACTATTAAAAATACCATTTAGAAACGACGCAAGACATTTTCTTGCTGTGAAGATTTGCGAGCGCCACCTGACGTGTTGCCGCTCCGCTGAAACATATTTTTAAGACATGATGGCAGGATTCTTAATGGCATTTTTGCACACAGAGGCGGCCAATACGGCGATCATGGGTTTATGTCGGTGCACAGCCATTCGATTATGCAAGTTGCATGACCACAATTCTTTCACACTCAGTTGACACTCCATTGAGACTCAGTTTTATGACATAGTATCGATGTTGTTGTTGGAAGCATTTTTGCCTAGAATGGCAAGGAATAGTTCGATGATAAGTTAATATTGCCGCACAGCCCATGGATTGTTTTTAGATGCAAGGCCAAAAATCATTGATGCTCAGTTGACCCTCATTTTTGGGACATAGTAGCGATATTGTCGCAAGGATATTTGACTCGAATGGCGGCAGATCGTTTGATGATGGGTTAATGTCACCGCATTGTACTTGGATTTTCGACGATGGAAAGCCAAAAATCGTTGAATCGGGGTTGACTCTTATTTCTGGGATGAGGCAATGAGTGTGTCATTTGCCATGTTAGCTACAACATTGACCAATACATGCACTTTGGCAGGAGATGTCAATAAGCCCTTTGATTTTCGAATGTGTACAGCTGGAAATTGTTGACACTCCGGTGAAGCTCATTGATGAAATGGGGCAATGAGGGTTTCATTTCGTGTGTCGGTTATATTGCCGATCAATGCATTTGGTTGGGATGGGCGTGGCAATGGAGCCCTTTCATTGACAAATGTGTAACACTAAAAATCGTTGACTCACTGTTAACACTGATCTTAAAAACATCAAAATAGCATTCCTACACTCAATCATTTTGTGCAACGAATTGCATCTTCATTATTGGCATCCAATATTTTGTTTGTAAGTATTGTCATTTGCATCCAGAAGCTTTGAGTGCTCTCAATTTGTGATCAACCTCGATCCACATTGTCTTAGGGAGAGATGACATGCCCATATCACATTCCTGTGCTTTCGGCCGGCAATTTACACCATGTAGATCATTCCAATAGTTCTTGATTGATATTGAATGACTTACTCAGCATTCCACATCCAGCTCCTTCGCCTCAATTTCTATGCCGTACCATGAGCAATTTAAATATCTCAACCATGTACACCAGCTCTGTGCAGAGAGTTATGCATTTCAATGGATGGATAAATGCAGCATGACAGTTGTTACATAGACAGATTCATATGGAGCACCTACCACTCCATATTTGACTTGTATGACAGGACTCATTTCGATTTTGTTAGTATATTTCGTCACTAATATAGCTTTTGTTGTCTCACTTAACAGTAATTGGCAAACAGAAATGGTGCGTATTGGCTGTGTTGCAGCCAGATTTGTATTCTAGAACTTTTGCATGGTGTGTTTGACCCTTGCACATGCATTGACGAATTGTCATGTCTCACAATTTGGTCACTGAAATCAAGACAAAGCTGACAGGTAGCAAAATTAGTACGCAAATTGCTATTCACCAAGATATGACATCAGAATCACAATTTGCCTGACCATTGCTCCGATACGGAAGGAGCACTCACCATTGTTTCTTCCGGATCCAACTTCTATATGTTGATTACCTAGGGATGCCATATGCAGGGGTAAAAGCTTTTGTGTTCAACAGGCTTTACTGACTGAATAGGCGATGAATTTGACTCTGTGGAGAGCGCAAGACTGGCTTTAATTGTGATCAACTGTGGCTTCCCAGAACCTAGCCTTGAATGGCTACTTCCTGGTTGAGGAGTCCCTTGTGGTATTTGCAATATTCCTGAGACAATATCAAGACACTCACTAAGCTCTGCAAATGTGTGGGTGCAGATGTGGCTGCATCCGCATTCCTTTGTGGTTTAACTACGACTAGAATCCTCAGTTCGGATGTGCTGTACATCTGATCTCTTTCATGGTAGTAGTCGGCTGCGTCCCCCCATCCTGGTTGAATAAATAGCTCAAGCGTCATCGGCTTCTGCCAACACCTCACCATGCACTGCTGTACCATTTTGGAGATTGGGCCAATTGTTACAGGGGTGTTAAAGCCTAAGTAACTATACTTCCTAAGCAACTACCGGGTTCACGGCCATAGATCCTATTCACCAACCGCCAAATACGCAGATATCGTATCATTGGAAGGGCACATATGCCAGCGTTCGGCCTTATAGGCATACGTATGGTAATTATGGTATACGGTTGCAAACGTGGACTCGAATGATAGGAAATATAGGTGTATAGGTAGGATTATACCTAGAGATCTAAGTCTCGTGGCGGGCCGACTATATAGAATGGCCGTTACCCGGCCCGGGGTCACGTGCCGCCGTTACATTCTCCCTCTCTTCAGGCGCAGACCTCCTGGGCTGCATAAACTGTACAAGAGAAAAGGAAAGGAAAGGGAAACAAAGATGAAACAATCATCCTATGTACGCAATCATACGAACCCATAAGTCCCACAACCGATCTGTACAGCTCAATGGCGACCTTTCGGCAGATCCGGTGCACGGTGAAACTCCACCTGCATTGGCTGGTGGTAAAAACCCATGCCGACGCCATTTGTACCGGGCCGTGATCCAAAGAACAGAAGAAGAGAAGAGAGAAACAAGAGAACATCCAAAAGTGATCCCGTGTGCATATCTCGACTGCCTAACCCATGCTCCAACGACCATCATTCCCGTAGCTCGTATATCTCGGCGTAGGTCATTGTCGGAATTGTCAGGGTCGTAGAGCTTCCCCTCGTGACTTGGCATCGATGGGAGCTTCCACTGCCGGCATCGGTCGTAGCTGTCAAACGTATAGGTCAATTGCATCGCGTGTAGTCACGTCGCATCAATGGACATCTAACAAGTGAGCTTCTCTAAAGATGGTTATACTTACCAAATCCAAGCGTGGCTGCGCTCTCTTGAGCCTTCGTGCAGTGCTTCGTCGAATATATCTCATGCGGTAGTCATTGGTAAGTGGCATTGACTTCCAGATGCTGGTTGACTTGGTAGACTTTGCCGGGCGACTTCTCGGTAGACTTCTCGGTCGACTTCTCGCTGCGCGTCTCGGTAGACCGTATCCCGGTGGCTTTTGACTTGTCGGTAGGACTTGACCGGTCGACTTCTCAGTTGACTTCTCGGTCGACTTCTCAGTGTGTGTCTCGGTAGACTGCCTCCCGGTGGGCTTTTGGCGTGTCGGTAGGACGCGTTTTTTGACACGGTCATCTCCCCTTTTGAAGTTCGTTGCTCCGTCGACGACTGAGACTCAAATCAGTTGTTGATTGCCGTCGTGCTTCGGTAGATTTATGAACTTCGGTACACTTTTGGTGATCTTTGTTGACCGACACGTCCTTCGGCAGCCTTCGTCTCTGGATTTCGGAGGTCTTCGGCTTCGCTTGTCTCTTGGCTTGCTTCGTCTTATTTTTCCACTTGCTTTGTCCTTTCTGTGACTCGCTGTGATTGTTTACTTGCTTCGTGTTTCGACTTGCTTTTCGCCTTTTCGGACTTCGCTTGGTCTGTTCTCATTGTCTCTGACTTTGGGCTTTGGCCGTGAATCATCTAGGTGGGCTTATCATCTTCCGGAAGCTAGGTGCGTATGTTGATTCTTCGCCAGGTACGCTTATGCCCGCTCTCGGGGTGTCGCTGGACTTCTGTCGTTAAGTGCACTCTGGTCCTTCATCCCGGCACCTCCGGTAGGGTCATCGTATATGAGGATTTCGGTTCCGGTATAGTCATCCCTCTCTTTAAAGGTCGTTGCTCTGCCGCCGACTTATCTCCTCTAATTGGTGTTGTAGCTTGGTAATATGGTAGCTGGTGCGTTCGTCAACCTGAACGGCATGACTGGGTGCTCGAACTGCCTGTACCGGGTGCGAAACGCGGTTTTGTACTCGTCACCTTCCTTGATTTGGATCAGGTGATAGGCATTCCTGAGGTCCTGTCGAGCATCTCCGAGATCAGTGGGAGAAGATTTTAGTTCTTCCCCGGGGCTTGATTGAGAGCTCGATAGTCTACACACAGCCGCAGTCCGCCGTCCTTCTGCTTCGGAAATGAGATCGGTGCTGCCGCAGGTGGTGATGAACTGTATCTTTCCCAGCTCTTGGTCTCACTGGCTCTTTCAGAGATTTCGTAGATCCACGCAATTTGTGTGGTTCTTCACGGCCGCGTACCCTGTCATTTCCTCTCACCCTTTTCCTACGGCGCTCTTCCTCACGAATTCCCTTCGGATGCATTGAAAGGTGCGGTGCGAGAGCTGCCGTATCTTTGCTGCATACGTCCACATAGTCCTTGTATCCCACGAGGATACGACAATACTTGATATTGTGAACTCTTGATATTGTGCTGGGATGCGACCCCCATCATCTGTTACCATCTCCATGTTAACTATGTCTGTTCCTATTCTCATTAGCCTTGTAGCGTGCTTTGGCAGAGTGGAGATGGGTAGGGGTCCCGGGATAGCTGGATCAGACGGTTCGTCACAATAGAACCAAGCCCCGTTGACCAGTTTCTCCCTTCGTGTCTCGGCGAGCCGGTAGGAGTCATTCAAGCACCGTCACTGTGTCACTCTTCTGCCGCAACTACCGCCACTACTCCTGCTTGCGCATTCAGCATCTTGGCGTTTCTCTCACATTCGGTGATGCCTTCCAGTCATGCTCCCAGCAACCCTTGACATTCTCCAAGTCATATGGCGAATGCCTCGACCACCTCCTCACAACCTCAGAGATGATCAAATGCGGTAGCCCCGAGTAGTTGTATACCCGGAGAAGGCTCACCATTCTCGTTTCCTCACCGCGTTCCGGCAGAGGACTTGTCCAATCTGCTTCTGGAATCTTCACCCGTTGCGGTCCATTCGGCGCTCGCAGGGCTGTCAATTGACTGTTACTGCAGTCGATTTCTGGGTTTCTTGCCATGGCAAGCCCAAGACTAAATTGTATGCCTTCAATGGGCGGACTAAAACCTCCGATTCGTCAACCGGTTTAAGGTGTTCAAAATACTGAACCAAGAGACTGGCCATTCGACTCTCTACAGACATCATCACCCGGCCACGGTGGAGTTGAATGCTGGTTCATATGGTAGCTCGAGTTTCCTAGGTAGGCTCGGCGATGAAAGATGCTCATTGCACCGCAGTCGATTTGTGCTTTGACTCGCCGCATGTTGCCATGTATATCTGGTACAAGGTAGGTCTTGTGGTCTCCGCTGCCGCAGCGAGTGCATTACTGGTTTGCCTTTTGGCTTTCGTAGACTTCCTTTGAAAGCCACGGCGCTGCGGATAAGTTGGCACGGCTGCCTCCACTGGGCTTATTGGACTTGACCGATCTTGAACTCCCGGGAGCGGGATTGTTGGAATTATGAGAATTATTGGAATTGCTGGAAGTCTTTTCCGCAGGTTCGGAGATGAATGGTCGGAAGTTGCATTTCTTATCGCCGCCATTCTGAGACTCTCCCAATTGCCTTTGTTGTTTTCACTGACCTCCGGGCTTCTTTGAGGTTGCTAGAGTTGTAGGTGTACACGACAATTGAAGTCGATGCACTTCGCTCGAATTGAAGGAATGTAGTCGCAACTATACTGACTCGCAATCGTCTCTCGACTTCGCCTTCGGTTCTCGGTATTGCCGATTCAGGGGTAAGAGCGCGTCATTCATTGTAGGTTCTCCGACTGATGATCGCGCTCAATTGACTTGTAGGAATGGTGTTCAATTTCTCTCGATCGTATTCGGTTTCTCTCATTGGCCGGATCGAATAGTCGCGGCCTGTAGTCGTGATAATTCTCGTCATCGCCGGTGACGCGTCTCGTGCGAGAGTTGTTCTCTGAAGTCTTCTCCACTGCCATCAGGGCGCTCAATTGAATGATGAAACGATCGATATCTGTGCTTGCAGTAATCATGCTTCGATATGTCGTTTTTAAGGCTGTAATGTCAATTGTTGACATTATGATGTGGCGCGTTTAGGGGTACAGCGATCGTGCAGACTTCGACAATGGGTGCCCAATCCAGCTGTCGGTATTTGAACTCGTCTCAATCGACCGTATGCAATTGATTCTTTCGACCTTTGTTGCAATTCGGAGTCAATTCTGGCGAACTCGTATGCGACACCTCGAATAGGGGTAAAACTCGTGAATCCCGTGAGCGAAACGTATCCGTTTACTGAAAAAGCGATAATAGTGTAAGGGCACATACGCCAGCGTTCGGCCTTATAGGCATACGGATGGTAATTATGGTATACGGTTGCAAACGTGGACTCGAATGATAGTAAATATAGGTGTATAGGTAAGATTATCAGAAGAGATCTAAGTCTCGTGGCGAGCCGACTATATAGAATGGCCGTTACCCGGCCCGGGCTCACGTGCCGACGTTACAATCATTAGCAATTGACTGTGGATAATTGCTTTTGTTCTTAGATAATGGTTGTGCTGGGATTTTTCCCGATCTTGTACACGACAGTAACTCCATTCGCTTCCTTAGTCCTTTCCTTTCTTTCCGGGTATTCCCGATGGACTGCTCGGTCTCCTGAATACAATGAGATGGATGACAACGAACTGAGTTATCAAGATCCAAGTCACCAATGTCGTGTATCGTATCGTTTACTTCGGATATTCTATCTGGATGAATATCGTGCATCCCACTATTGGTCCTGGATTCATTATGGATATCTCAAGGCATCGCAGAAACTTTCCGAACACTCTGACTTATCTCCAATCATGCCTTCTAATTATCAATAGGAACAATCAACCCTTGTTGTAATCCTATAACCGAGGATATCTACTAAATGCTCTGAGCTAAGATGAGATAGTGATTATCTCTGGCGTGAGCAATGATTTTCCCAAGACGGTGAATGATAACGTCGTTGTTGTTTTCGAAGGTAAAGTAATGGCGTTGTCAAGTATGCCTGGTTAAGGTTGCTGGACAGTCACGTGAGGTGTGCAGTGCCAGGTAACCGCGAACCTTATATTGACATCACGACGGAGACTTAGCTCCGTACCGAATCTCATACCACATACTTCCACACTTGATCTCACTGTCGCCCGTGTGCAACAATATACCGTATCATATTCATATACTGGCGAGAGCCGGCGTATGCGCCCTGAGACTATATTCGGTTTTCCGGAATTCAGATATGTTTCGCTGACGAGGTCACGCGAATTTACCTCTTAAGTGACTCGTCGTGACAGACACGAAATTAACAATTACACCCAATTACCCTCCATGCCTTCAAAGAGAATACAGTGAAGCCAATTGCGTGTGCCTAACACGCGTGTGATCACTGAATCCCTTCGAACATCGCTAAGCCGAATCACGCGGATGCCTACAGGCCGCCCCTCGGTACTACCAGAAGAGGAAATCAATGATGACGATTCCGCCAAGACTCAAGTTCACGTGGAAGCCCACGATTCTGATGATGACAATGAAGATGAAGACGAGGATGATTCATACTTCCCAGAGGGCGAGGATAATCGAAGCAGAGATGTCATCTTGTCAACAATCACCGAAGATGACCAAAAGGAGAGGCTTGAACAGAACCGGATGCTACCTGAACTCCTATTCATACAACAAGCCGAATGGAAAAAGAAGAGAACCTAAATGCTCACCGAACTTGACTGCTGCCGGATCATCGACAAACCAGAGAATCCCGGAAATCAGTCCAAGATCTGTAAGGTGGTTGACCCCATACGGTACTGCGGCAGAGTGAACGAGCTGGATAAGTTCCTTGAAACCTTACGGTCAAAATTTGCTTCTCACAAACACCTATTCCCAGGAGGCGATCACAAGCAAGTCAAGTATGCAGTCTCTTTTCTCGACACCTGGAATAACCACCCGGACATGACTCAGCGATAGACGGAAAATACCAACCCAGCCAAGTTGGCTAGCGACCTGCAGGAGGCCAAGGACCTGTGTTTAGACGATTTCAAACTCTTCGCAAACAAGCTTAAAAAGATGTATGGACATAAAGATAGATGCCTCAACTCAGCGACGAAAGCCATGCATGAGGACCAACAACTGCCAAACGAAGCAGTCCAAATCTACGCCAACTGCTTGAAAGCGAATTGAAGGAGAGCCGGCTGGAACCGAATAACACATGAAGTGGTCCTATAGGACATGGCATTCGCGGGCCTGTGGCAGGCACTTAGAACGAAAGTCAGACCTTGGATCTCCAGTGGCAATTACAGGTTGGACACACTAGACCAACTCTTCGAATTTGCAGCGGCTTGAGAGTTCAAACCGGACCACAATACACCCGGAGGACAACAACGACAGATGCACACAGGAGAGTCTCAGAAAGGAGGCGACAAGAAACGTAATTTCCGACCATCCATCTGTGAACCTGCGGAAAACACCTCCGGCAATTTCAATACTTCTGTCAATTGCAATAATTCCTGCACCGGTAACTCGAAATCAGGCACGTCCAGCAAGTCCAGTGGAGGCACCCGTGCCCACTTATCACCCTGGGTGTGGCTCTCAAAGGAAATCTACAAAAGCCGAAAGGCAAACCGACAATGCACCCACTACTGCAGCGGAGACCACAAAACCTACCTTTGTACCAAATACGGCAAGTCAAACCCACCTGAACAGAACCCCAGCAATAACAGCGGCAATGACGGCAAACGCGTCAAGCGCCAAAAATGATTTGACACGCAGCAGCGAAAAAACAAATCTACCTCGCTCGATATCTAACTCGATGGGAGAGGCTGGACGAGATTGACTTAGGATTCACGAACTTGGGAAACCGAGCCTTATTCCCAACCTTGGATGAGATACAACAGCGCCGAATCGCCTTAAAATCCAGAGTCATTCTGGAAGGCCAGGCTCTGGTGTCAAGCCACTACCTATGCGGCACAGAGAGACCGGATTCGGCGCATATCATCCATGAAGTCCTTGTACAAAACATACATGGGAATATGCACTGAGTCAAAGCACTAATCGACTGCAGTGCAACGAGCATCTTCATATCACCGAGCCTACTCAGGAAACTCGAATTGCCCCCCAAACCAGCATTCACCTCCACCCAGGGTGTAACGGGCGGGATCGGGTGCAGGTGATAATGATAACTAAAATGTAATATTGTATTCGGGGTGGAAGTCGAAGTTCGTATCGAGGAAATCAGGACAAGACAAGAATTGAAGCTGTTCAACGTTGTACTTGTTGTGCTATACAAGAGAACGAGTAAAGAGAAGAAAAGGAAATCCGCCAACACCAAACAACCTCTCTTTATATACACTTCATCCACCACCCTCAAACCATTCCTCAGACCTCTTCCTCCTCAGAACATTGTATACCGCCACCATCTTCTAACATTCCTACACCATCTCCGCATCCATCCACTTCTCCGCCTTTCCGTAGCACCAATTCCTTTCCTTCATTTGATGCCATTCCTAAGTATCTTTTTGATCCCTCACTCGCAACCTTCAGCCGTGACAGTATACCCCCCCTAGGTTTGTGGTCCTCCGAGAACATTCTCCAACGGCCCTGGTTCCAAGGGATAACATTGATGAAACCCACCAACTGCTAGCAGCCCGTCCACAAACGTCACTGGTTCCCACGTCCAGAATCATACCCGGTCCATCATATCAGGTACTGCGACTGAGTCCGATACATCCGGCTATCCTCAAGACCGGAAACCTAGTACTGCTCTTCGCCATCGACTTCCACCGGAGGTGGTGGTCTAATTCTTTGTCCATCGTGGGGATGATTCACCACCAGATCATGCCGAGAAACAGGCTGTACTCAATGAATTTGTATCGATGCAGGTAACTCGAGTTCATACGCACATGGTGATACTCTATGGACCACAGTAAAAGGTCCCAGCCGCTTCCAGTGCAACTTCCGCGTAGGCCTTGTAATTCGTACATGTCGGGCATCAAGCCATACTTCGGAACCTTCCTGAATATTTGGAGCAGAAATTCGTCCACGATTTGCACCGTCTTCCTGTAGAGCCTGGCTGCGTCTTATTTCCACTCGAAGGTGCTCATAAATTTGTTGCATTGTGGCTTGGACCTGATCAGCGCTAACTTGTCGTCGATGCCGATCATTTGTTGGTTCTCCTACGAACGACATTCAGGGTTCCACTCCTTGTACGGCATCAAATGGGGTAAACTTGGTAGGATCGGGAAACCCATTATGTGCAGCAAACTCGGCCAATGGGAGGCACTTTGTCCAATCGTCCTGCTGGTGGTTCACGAATACTCTATGGAACTGTTCCATACTAGCATTCATTCGTTCCATGTGTCCGTCGGTCTGTGGGTGAAAAGCTGTTTGCATTCTTTGATCAACCCCCAACCGAGTGCACACCTGGTGACCAAAAACTGATGCAAACTGTCGGCCTCGATCTGAAACAATGGTTTATGGAAGACCATGGAGGCGTACCACTTCCCTAAGAAACAGCTCCGCCAGAGCCGAAGCATCTATAGTTGTATGGCAAGGAACGAAGTGCCGCATCTTCGAAAGCCGATCTACTGCTACCCATATTGCATCAAACCATTCTCTCACCGGTAATCCCACTGCAACATCCATCGAAATATCTTCCCATGGCTGATTGGGTTCTGGTAGAGGCCGAAGAACCCAACAGGTCGAATGTCTTGAACTCCGGGACCGCTGACATTCATGGCAATTTCAAACATACTGATCAACATCCTTATGCATCTCCTGGCAGTGATAACCTCGATCAAGCATGTCAAAGGTCTTCGCTCGTCCTGCATGTCCGGTCAATGCTGTATCGGGATGTTCTGGTATATTTGGTAGGCTAGTGTTAGCAATTGTTCCAAATCGCCAGGTCGGTTCCGGGTCCGGTTCCGACCCCGAACCGAACTGTTGCAACGGGTCTTACCACACGAAAACCCGGACCGTTGGCATTGGGCCTGTTTTACCACCAAAAACCCAGCATTGCAAGTCCACGATTTTCGCTCCAATTAAGTATTTGAGTTCTGATCGTATCGTGATATGATCAGTAGGTAAATTTTGTAGTTTCAGCCCCTCTTTCACCTCCCGCTCTCAGATTTGCAGTCGGACCATTATTCATCGAGTGGCTATCGAAAACCCGCGAATTTTGCCCGAAAAGTGACGTTATTTCACAGGGATTCGATGAATATTGGTCCAATCGCAAATCTGACAGCGGGAGGTGAAAGAGCGGCTAAAACTGCACAATCTGCATACAGATCTAATTGTGATACGATCAGAACTCAAATACTTAATTGGAGCAAAAGTTGCCAGAACCGTAATATGGAACCGCGGTCCGGGTTCAACCCGGCCAAAAAACTGCAGGAGTATGTCCGGTCCGGGTAACAAACCCGCCAAGACAGAGCGGGTCGGGTTACTTCGCAGTTCCCGACCCGGGCAGGGGCCTTCGGGTCGGTTCCAACCCAGACCGAAGCCGGATAACCCGGAACTATTGCTAACACTACCGTAGGCGCACCTCATCGCCCTCCGGTACGTATAGATTCCCGCTGTACCTTATGCGTCCCTCATTCTCGATGCATTCCGCAATGGCAATCTCCTGTATCCCGCTCTTCGTCCGAATTGCTTCCAGTATCTTCCCCGGTAGCGGGTCAGTCTCATATGCTTCTGTCTTAAGATCAAAAACAGAGAGACGGCGCTGAACGGGCTGGCTGACCACAAACAAACACAATTGTTCCGGTAGGTTCTGCGGCTTTAGAACCACCTGTTCCATATTTTCAAGTCTTTCATTCTCCCCCTTAGGGAGGTCTCCTGGCCTCCTTGTCGACGCATCCGCTTTACCATTCGACTTGCCTGGTCTATAAAGTATCTTGTAGTGAAATCTGGTTAGAAATTCTGACCATCGGGCCAGTCATCGATTTAGGAGCTTCTTTGTCATCAAATGATCGAGGTTGGTACGATCAGTCATTAATTGCAGATGGTAAGCGGCCCCGTCACACTCCGGTCTCCACACTTCCAAAGCCTTGATACAGGCCATAAGCTCTGTATCATATATATCATAATTACATTCAGCCAGTGAATGATTCGTTGAAATAAATGCCACAGGATGTAATACTCCCTCCTCGTCGTATTGTGATAGTACCCTAGCTGATACGTAATCGGAGGCGACAGTTGCGATAATTACCTCCCTTTCATGATTATAATGTCGAAGTATTGGAGCTGTGGTGAAGCCCTCCACCATAGTTTCGAAAGCCAACTGTTGTTCTGCTCCCCATACAAATGGTTGATCTTTCTTTGTCAGCCTTGTCAGTGGCACTACCCTATCGGAATAGTTAGAAATAAACCGTGGAGAATACATACGGAATCCGATGAACTGTTGTTCTTCGAACAGGTTATTCAAGCTTCCACTTGCAGTCTTCTTTTCCCGACGCCCATTCCGTACGGTTTCCACCTCATCCTCGTCCATCGATATCCCCTTCGTTGATATAATTAAACCTAGGTATCTCACTGTAGTCTTATGAATCTTGCACTTCTCTGGCTTCAACTATAATCCTGCATCCAATAACCGTTGCATAATCCACATAACATGGCCCTCATGTTCCTCCTCCGAATTCCTGTATATAAGAATATCATCCAAATAAGCGGAAGCAATCTCATCAAATGCTTCCCGAATGGTATTAATAATATAGTGTTGCACATCCGCTCGGGGGATTGTCGTTCCGAATTGCATTACCGTAGGTTCAAAAAGCCCATACCGCGTCCGAAAGGCCAACTTATGCTCAACCCCTTCCTTTAGTCACAATAGATCCTAGGCTCCTCGTACATCGAACTTTGTATATATCCAGGCTCTCCCTAAAAGGTTCAACATCTCCTTAATCAGGGGAAGTGGATATCGGCTCTTTATCGTTTTGCAATTGATATCTCGATAATCGATGCAGAATCGAAGCTCTCGATCTGATTTCTCTGCAAAAATCATGGGTGCAGCAAAGGGAGACGATGACTGATTGTTAAATCCCATTGACATATTCTCCTCTAACCATTCCTTAAGGACCACTAACTCGGCCCTCGACATTGAATAAAGGGGGCCCCATGTTGGGGTCTCTCCTTCCTTCAGGTGTACCTCATGATTGATATCTGATTGATGTGGTGGAAGGCGATCAGCCAAAACTTTGTTCAACAAAGAAAGGAACCCATGATACTGTTCAGGAACAATCTCCTCCAGGGGTCGTTCCTTGAGATTCTTTGCTTCAATTGCTTTATTGATATCACAAAGAGATGCCTTAAACACCTCAAGATTCCCTTTCTTAACTGTTCGAAAGAACAAAGATCCATGAGGCATAACGATTTTATCTCCACAACGGGGTTGAGGGCATGTTGTGGTTCAAATGTCGTACTAGGGGCGTGAACTGGCTCAGGAGGTTCCTCTGAACCTCCTTGCACTGTAACGGGTGCATCATGACAGTGTGTCGTACAGTATTGAGATCCAAAAGGAACTGTATTGGATGCAAACTGTACCGTGAGGTCATGTACTCGTAACCAGGGAATTCCACAGACAATCGGACAATGTCCTAATGTCGTAACGAACATAGGTAACTGTTCCTTATGATCCTGGATCATCATTCCTAGTGGAGCAATGTGCGTGATATGCCCGGACTCAATAGATCTCCCGTTGATAACCTCGACTTGTCTGCGTTTTTTGAGCTCTTGGAGTGGTATTTGATGATGGCGAGCAAAGTCTTCATCCATAAACACTATGCCTGTAGCTCCGCAGTCGATCAGTGCATTTGTGGGTATTTCTTGATTATTCACGGTCAATGTGCAGGTTATAACTACATGCTGCCCTTCCATTGATCCTTCTAATACCTCCACCTTGCTAACCGAAAGACGCGAAATTCCAGAACATTTCAAAGCATTTAAAACGAAACTTTTACCATCAACTGAAGAGCAATCCTTCTTCAATTGACCTGTTCTTTTCCCGATTCCTTGGAACCTGTCCAGGTCCTAACTTTCTTTAACTCCGCTCCAGCCGCCTTGACCATCTGGGCCTTTTTCCTTGCCGCACATTCTGCAGCCCTGTGGTTGAACCCACCACAGTACAAACATCTCCCATCTGTAAACCTCTTGGCTCTTTCTTCAGTGGAAATCTTCCTCCTGCCCGCAATATGATCCATGGGTGCAGGTCCCGTATATCCAGCCACTGTTCCAGCGGGAGCTCCTGCGGGATACTTCGGGGGAGTCAGTGGTTTGGTGGAAGAGGCAAAACCTGTCCCTCCAACCTTATTATGTGCCGCCTTTTCCGCACGTCATTGTCGCATCTGATTCTCTCCCTTCTGACAAACCGTCACAAACACAGCAAGTTCTTCTGGCATATCGCTGTATGTAAAGCAGTCCTTCAATTCTTCGGACAATCCTATTCGTAGAGCATTCCGTAAGGCCGCAGGATTCCAATCCAGATCTGCGGCTATCATTTGGAACTCAGCATAGTAATGAGAGAACTCGCAGTGCTTTTGCTTAATCTCCCGCATTGTCCGTTCGGCGGTGGCTACTTCGTCGGGGTCCTCAAAAGCTGCTTCCAGGAGTTGTATAAATGTTGGTAGGTCTTCCAGTCCTATTTCCCCATCCTCCCGGGCATGTGGCAGGATCTGGCCTAAGGTCATCCCCCTCAGGCGGATGAATGCGTACCGTATCTTCGACTGCTCATGGGGAAAGTTGGATGGTGTGTGTTGTATGACCTTCCGGAGTTGAGCAATCCAGCCTCTCAACTGAACTCGATCTGATCCTGGAAAGTCTGGGGAGTCAGGAAACGTCTGTCCTCCATCTTCGTGTTGCTGGGGGGGAGTCGGGGCTACCTGAGCCGCTATGGATAGCGCGTTCGCTAACTGCGTCCTCAAGGCTCGGACTTCTTCTCCAGATTGTCTGGCATCCCTTGTCATATCATCCAGTTTCTGTGGTAGGTCCTCGTCTGTTCCGGCCGTTCTCGGGACTCTCCTCGCATCTTCCAGTTCCTCCCTCAACATCTCCAGTTGTTGTTCGAATGTTGAGTGATCGCACTCCGGAGGCAGGAACTGTTGTGTCTGCCGCTGTGTGATCTGCTTCTGTAATGTGATTTTCTGTATTGGGTGATTCCACACCCTCTGTACCATGGCCACGGACTCGGTGTACCGCGCTACTCTCCTCAACACCTTCTGTGCTGCTTCCAGCAGTGTCAGTCTCTCCCCGAAGTCGATTTCCAGCACGTTCCTGTTGATGATTCCTCCAATGATGTCCTGGTCTTCTGCGGACACCAGAGCCACCCGATCGTGCTGTTCTGATCCCGACATTGCAGCGAATCAAGCACATCTACCAGTGCCCAATATATGCGTCGATTTCGGAGGGAGTCGGGGTCGGGGGTTCTATAACACTCAATGGCACTGGTGCAGGTTTTGCTGATGCTGCTGCTGCTGGTGCGTGTCCTTCCGTTGAGTGTGCCCCTAAGCAGTGATGTCGTTCACACTCACAGGGTAATTGCGGGTCACAATCAAACCAGGCGTGGGTTCCCCCTTACTTCATCTGATTGCTTTCAAACACAGGGTCATCCAATCCCATGCCTCCTCCGTGTGCGGCGGCTTCTGTCCAACAAATATTCCAAGGGGAGGGAATGTCTGACTGTTCCCAAACGTAAGCAGGCGAGATGAGGTCGTCTACCTCAGTATTCAATGATCTTTCGATACTCTCAAAGGCATTCAAAGGGTCATGTTCGGAAAGAGAACAACAACTTCCGGCGAGGTCAAATCAGTTCGTTCGGGAGGTAAAATTAGGGTCGTACTCTCACATTCAAATATAGGGAGCGGTGCGGGTATTGGCAGATATCAAATCCAGTAAGTCGTGGAAGCTCGTCAACGCAGTTGTTGCAAACCTGAATCCATCGATAATTCGGTCCCAGGTATCCCCAACAGGTGACAGAGCAAGGTTGGTTGCAGTACTTACAGCAGTTCAACGAGTGCAGGCACATCCGAATTCGTGAGGTCGTAGCTACACATGTAGTAAATAACGGTATAACTGTCTGTGATTTCACAGTAATACCAAACAAGATCCAAACAAGGGGTCAAACAATGTTGACAGTACATTGATTATCAGGTGCGTTTGTGTAAAAGAATCGTTTTAGTGTAACGGGCGGGGTCGGGTGCAGGTGATATTGATAACTAAAATGTAACATTGTATTCAGGGTGGAACTCGAAGTTTGTATCGACGAAATCAGGACAAGACAAGAATCGAAGCTGTTCAGAGTTGTACTTGCTTTGCTATACAAGAGAACGAGCAAAGCGAGAAGAAACGGAAATCCTCCAACACCAAACAACCTCTCTATATATACACTTCATCCACCACTTTCAAACCATTCCTCATGCTCCGATATACCATGCGAATATCCAACCATGATCTTACACACCATCAACACAACTCGTAGTGATACAACCACACCACATCATCCGATGTCGCAACACCTCACATCACTTCCTTATCATAACATATTATACCGCCACCATCTTCTAACATCCCCACACCATCTCCAAGTCCATCCACGTCTCCGCCATTCCGCAGCACCAATCCCATCCCATCATCCGATGCGATTCCTATGTATCCTTTCAATCCATCACTCGCAACCCTGAGTTGTGACACAGGGTCTCAATCGCCAGGTGATGATGTCTGCAAGGGAGAGCCAGAAGCCAAGTCTCTTGGTTATGTATTTTGAACACCTCCAACTGGTTGACCAATCGGAGGTTTTAGTCGTCCCAATGAAGGCATACGACCTAGTCCTGGGCTTGCCATGGTTTAAGGTGAGGGACCCGGAAATCGACTGGACACAAGGTCGATTGACAGCCCTGTGAACGCCAAATGGACTGCTAAGGGCGAAAATTCCTGAATCAGATCGCGCAAGCCCTCTGCCGGAATGCGGCGAGGAAAACACAACTGATGAGCCTCCCCCGGATATACAACTACACGGGGCTACCTCATTTGGTCACCTCTTAGCTAGTGAGGAAGTGGTCGAGGCATTCACCATACGACTTGGAGAATGACATGGGTTGTTGGCACCATCTCTGGAAGGCATCACCGAAGGTGAGGGAAACACCAGGATGCTGAATGCGCGAGCAGGAGTAGCGGCGGTAGTTGCGGCAGAGGAGTGACTCAGTGATCTTGCTTGAATGACTGCTACCGGCTCATCGAAACACGAAGGGAGGAACTGGACAACAGGGGTGGTCTATTCGGACGAACCGTCTGATCCAGCCAAACCGGGACCCCTGCCCATCTCCCCTTTGCCAAAACACTCTGCAATGCAAACATGGCTAATGAGAATGGGAACAGACATAGATCACGTGGAGATGGTAATAACAGATGATGGGGGTCGCATCCCAGCTCAATATCAGGAATTCGTGGTGGTCTTCAGCATGGAAAAGGCTGAGACAGTCCCACCGCAAAGGCAAATTGACCACGCAATCGATCTCAAACCCGACTACAAACTAACATACAATTGGACCTACAACCTCTCAGAGTTCGAATTGAAGACGGTTAAAGCCTACATCGAAACGAACTTGGTGAACGGCTTCATTCAATGGTCATCATTCTCTGCCGCAGCGCCGATCATGTCAGCTAAGGACAAGGACAGAGGACTACGGTTGTTTGTCGAATATCGAGCTCTCAACCTAGGCACGGTAAAGAATAGATACCCCATTCCTCTGATCTCAGAACTACTCAATCGAGTATGCGCAGCCCGGATCTTCACTGAACTGGATCTCCGGAACGCCAACTACCTCATCCCAATCGAAGAAGGCGATGAGTTCGAGACTGCGTTCCGAACCCACGATGGTCAGTTCAAATTCCGAGTTATGCCCTTCGGGTTGACAACAGCACCGGCGACGTCTCCGGCCTACTTTGACGAATGTCTACGGCCTCATATTGACGACTTCACCATGTGTTACCTTGTTGATATACTCATCTCCTCGGCCAATGAGAAGGAGCACGAAGAGCACAGCCGAAAATTGCTACCACGCCTACTGGAATTCAGACTGTATTGCAAAGCCGAAAAGTGCCAATTGGCAGCTCGGGAAGTTGGCCCCCTCGGATTTGTCATCATTTCGGATAGACTCAGCATGGAGTCAGACCGCAGATCCACGATCGAGGACTGGCCGACTCCGGAATGCGTTCGGGTTGTGCAAGTGCGTCTTGGTTTCACAAACTTCTACCGAAAATTCATTCGGAAAGATGCAATGGTGACGGCTCTCATATCGAACTTGCTGAAGACACAAGGATCACAGAAGTGGGAATGGACTCGGGATGCCGAACTCGCATTGTGAAAACTCAAAAAGGCTGTTACCGAAGCACCCATCCTCCAGCATTTCAACCTGCAGAAACGGATCATTCTGCAAACCGATGCAAGCGGCTTAGCAATCGCCGGCATTCTTAACCACTACGACAAATTCACAATTCTTCGGCCCATCAACTTCAACACTCGAAAAAGCTCCGCCGCTGAACAGAACCAGCACACGTACAATCGGGAGCTCTTGGTGATGGTCGAGACAATGACACAATGGAGACAGTAACTCGAGGGCGCCGATCACAAAGTCCTGATCCAGTGCGACCACAAGAATCTTGAGTATTTCCACACCTCCAAAGTGCTCTCCCGAAGACAAGCCAGGTGGGCAGAAATTTTATCCCCCTATGACTTTGTCATTGAACACTTGGAAGGGAAGAAGAACCCGGCCGATGGACCATCAGGAGGACCCGACAATGAGATAGGCTACAAGGGACCGATTGCCCAACTACTGGCAACCTTGGCAGCTACCACGGTTGAACAGTACGATGACCTCCTTCAAAAAATCAAAACAGCCCAGGCTATCGACGCATTGGCTGCCGACTTAGGACACAGGATCCTCGGCACTCCACTCGTTGATATCCCCGACCTGCGAAGAATAGACGAATTAGAGGAAGAATCGAGAAGCGAATGGAAAGTCACTGCCGGAGATCTCACCTACGAAGGAAGTATCTATGTCCCAAAGGATGACCTACTTCGCAACAAAGTCATAAGCCATTTCAACGACAAACCAGGATCCGGTCACTTTGGAGCTCCCAAAACCGCCGAGTTGATGCCACAGGATTTCCACTGGTCTGCATTGGATGCCACCATACAACAATACATCGCGGGATGGGAACTATGCCACAGAACCAAGGCACCATGGCATGCCACTCACGGCACAAACATGCCACTGGCACGAACGTCACAGCCTTGGGAAGGAGTGACCATCGACTTCGTCACAGACCTCCCTGAGTCAACTGCCTCCGGGTATAGGGGAAGTTTCGTAATCGTCGATCGACTGACACAAATGGCAATCTACCTACCCGGCAAGAAAGATATCGATTAACCAGAGCTGGCATGAATGTTTTTCGAACATGTGATCCGCAAAGGTGGCGTACCAGACACCATTGTTACCGATAGCGGAAAGGAGTTTACCAGCCGATTCTGGAATCTAGTTTGCTCTCACCTAAGTAATAACCACAGGCTGTCAACCGCCTTCCATCCACAGACCAATGGCCAGACTGAACGGCAAAACCAGACCATCGAACAGTACTTATGAACCTTCTCCAACTACGCGCAGGATAACTGGGTAGAACTGTTACCTCTGGCAGAGTTTGCTTACAGCAATTCAGTCCATCACTCAACACGGATGACGCCATTCTGGGCGAACAACCACTACCACACGCCAATGCAGTTCAAGCCACCGAAAGCCCCAACATATCTGAGGTCAGAAATACTGGCGGACTCAACGGTATCGGGAATGGAAGAGACTCACCAGCTTCTCTGGGAGAGCTCGTTCGAAACGCAGGGACTACAATCACAACACGCTGGCGGAAAGGATGTGACCTTCAGAGTCGGGAACACAGTGTGGCTCTCGACTCGACACTTCTGAACGACTAGACCCTCAAAGAATCTCGACTCCAAGTGCACTGGACCATATACACTAAGTAAGATCATCAATGAGAAGGCTTACAAACTCGACTTGCCAAAAACAATGCGCAATCACAACGCCTTCCATGTGTCGCAGCTTGATCACTACACACCGCTGGTCATAGGATAACCATCCTCGGAACCACATACAGTGATTGTCGATGATTCGGAGCAATGGGAGGTCGAACAGATTCTTGACTCTAAGCAGCGCTACCAGAAACAGCACTACCTTATTCTGTGGGCCGGATTCTACGACATATGCACAAACTGGGAGCCGCTCGAACACATTGAGAATGCTCGTGAACTAATCGACGAGGTCCACCGAGACCACCCAAACTTGCCGCAGAGGTGAAGGAAGTCGGATCCTGGAAGTGGAGGAATCGACTGAATGGAGATATGGAGGCTTAGGTCATGATGGCATTTCCTTTCCTAGTTCCTTTGTTGGGACCCGGTCCAGTACAAATGGTGTCAGCACGGGTTTTACCACCTCCGGAAATCCAGTCATTTGGAGGTGGAGGTTCCCAGTGCACTGGACGGTCACCATGGACGGTACTGAACAGTGATGGGACTTATGAGATCGTACGAGCGTGTATGCGGGTTGTTTCTTTGTTTTCTACTTGTACTTAGCAGCCCGGGAGTTCTGCCCTAACAGAGGGGGATGATGTAACGGCATTGTCAAGTATGCATGGTTAGGGTGTTAGGGGTTCTCCCTTGACAAAGTAGATGTAACCTGAGATAACCAGTGATGGGTACTTGTCAGTAACTTCCAAGTTATCTGACATGCAAAAAGGTTACATTAGGCATCCTCAGAACTTTCAGTCACGATATCCTGTAGCAGGGATAGAGTGGTACTTGTCTCGATTGGATAGGGGAGTCTCGGCCTCTAGCGGATTCATTGAATGGGCAATACGTAGGTAGTCCTGATTTGATGATGTAATAACACTGCCAGATCGAAAGGGTAAAAGCCCTGCCGAGCGTGTAATTTTCAGCCAGATTCATTCTTGAATTTAGAGGGATTATGTTTAATTGGACTGGAGATTACTCCGACTCACAAACACGGCAATCGATAGTCACTAAGCTATTAAGCGGGATCTTAAGCCTGGCCTCTCGTGCGAGGTCAGAAACTAGGCACTCTCCGGTCAAAGAGAATGGTCTCGGGCTAAGCTATGATGTGATTGAGGGATTATGACATTGGCTGTTGATATGAGGCTTGGAGCATCCCCACACATTGGTTTGTGACGGTATCGCAACTGCGAGATAACGACTTGCCTAAGCATGCATGCGTATACGTGTCGTTTAATCTACGTTGGCATAGTAGTGGTTACCCACCACGTAAACCTATGATACAATCATACAGACACTATGGTTTGTAAAAAGGCGCACGGACTATGTTCGGATGTGTTTCCGACTCCCGAACCATACAAAAGCTAGATGTCCAAGCTGAAGTTATGACTTGATATATGATATGATGCAGGTGTGGCCTGAGTCTCATCAGGAGCGTAACGCTTTAATACCTCACTTGCATGAACACGATAACCTCTGGGAATTCGTGGCAATCTCTGGTTGCGCATTCTAGTATGACTTGCTTAAACATGCATGTGTACGTGTAGGAACGTAAGACGCAAAGTACCTTGCTATCAAAATCATGGAAGACGAAGTACGGGTGCGCGTGCGTAACATCCCAAGAATCTTTGATATAAAAAGTCACATTGTCCCGACAATGAAATGGACAAGCTCTAGTAGCGAAAACAAACAGCAATACCTACCAGCGGAAGACAACCGTTATTTATTGTTAAGTTTTTATGATACCTATATCTTCCTAGTATTATATATATAAAATCTATTAGCTTTGTGTAGCGGCAGCCCCGCATCTTATTTGAGTATCCTCGAAGAGAATGACAGTTACCTTTGAAAACGATAAAGATGTCATCATGTATACGTTAGAGAAAATTATCGATTACGCCAGAAAGAATCGTTATATCTTTGAGGCGCAATGCATGTGGTGGATAGCATCCATCATTGGCCTTACAGAGGACCTGGTTACTCATGTCGATAATTTACAAATCAGATCGGAAATGACTCAATCATCAATTGAGGGATTTGAACAGTTATCCGTTCCCGACGAGGTTTCCCCTACAGCCGAGCATAAAGCAAATCCGGTTGCTGTTAATCGGTTCAGTAAAACAGTATCGACTCCGCCAAGAAACATTCAAAGGATCCCAGTATATGTAATATCTGGGGAGTGTTCATCCAGGTAGGATATCGATAATCGATAATACGACACAGGATCTTAGTGAATCAGATTCAGGTTGTATCTCGCGAATTGTCGAACAAGCGAAGGAAGTTGTTAATACTTCTCCGAAGGAAAGGAAAGCTTCAAGGGAAAAACCTGATCCATTGACGTATACTAGATCAGGAAGGATTGTGAGAAAACCTTCCTCGAAGAAGCAAAAAAGCTATCTTCAATCAATACCTAAGGATACCATTTCAGCATCTCTATTAGCAAGGAAATAGGATTTACGGCCGTGCACCTAGTACTTACTCGGAAGTACCTTAGGGTATAACTAAGTATAGTTACTTGGGCAGAAGCACCCCCATAACATAGGGTTGCTGGACTGTCTTGTGAGGTATCCAGTGCCGGGTTACCGCCAACCGTATATTGACATCGCGACGGAGACTTAGCTCCATACCGAATATCATACCACTCACTTCTACAATTGATCTCACTCGAGTCTGTGTGCAACTGTCTACCATCTCATATCCCTATACTGCCGAGCGCCGGCGTACGCGCCCTTACTGGTAATTGTCATTCGCTCTTAATATCGATATTCTGAATAATGCTTAATGCAAAGGTGCAGGGCTACCGCTACAGAAAGCTAATAGATTTTATAGATACAGGTATAAGTTTTGGTATTATAAAAAGGGAACAATAAATAAGAATATTCTTCCGCTGGGAGGTATTGATGTTTTTTCGCTGCTAGAGCTGGTCATTCTCATTGCCTGAACAATATGATCTCTTTAGAGTCTCCCGGAACCCACTCCAGACGATGATCAAATCCGTCAGTGACAGCCACTTATCTGTGCGTCTTACTTCCACAGAATGCGCCTGGTAGAGGAAGCCACGGACCTACTCGTGTTCGTGCATGATAGCATATCGGCTGATTAATCAGACCACAACTTCAACTTAGACATCTTGCAATCGTATGATTTTCGGTAGTTGGAAAATTTCAACCAATTCCCCATATTGGTAATGCCTTATCACAGTTAATAACTTCTCCCAGTTGGTAATTCTTGCATCATAGATTTACTCGGTGACCAGCCGATACTATGCCAATGTAGACTTTACATCCTGTCCTTGTCAAATCAATGTAACAGTGTTTGCTCAATGCTGTTTGCCAAAGTCTTGAATCCCTCGGTTACGTCATGCTAAGGTGTACCCAACCGGAATGTGCTCCACCATATCCTGGCCCGTTATGGGTAGGGATGAACAGTCCACTTCATCGCATAGTAACTATCGACTGCCGTGTATGAACCCACACATACATATCACGCATAGTATCTAGAAATGACATAGGATAGAACTACTAGCATTGCTGATGTACATGAACATCCCGCTTTGTAGTGCAATCAATCTTGCCAACCTCGGTTGTCTGCAATCCTCTCGTGACTAACGCTAGCCCCCGCTATGGAGAACGTTAGTGATACTCTTTGAAACATCTTACGTAGGTCATACGTATCCGCGACTGTTGCCAGGAATCATTATCACTGCTTAGGTGTGAACCCAAATCATTACCCTATTTCTCCAGGATCAGTGACCACAATGATGCTCCGTCGTAAAATGTGAACATGATTCTTCTTATCCTGCATATCACAAGTGTGCATCTCTGTTATCCTTATTTCCAATTTTCCTTTATAACTTCTGGTATAACGTTTATTGTCAGTCGACAAAAAATAGATTTTTACAAACTATTGTATTTTTTCGAAACGCAATGACGATTCTATATCCATTCTATAATTTCTTCTCTGTAATCCATCTCGTACACTTCGAGACCCATAAAGCCACTGCCCTTCTCTAGGCGTGGTGACTGAACGCCCCCTGCTGTCTTTGAGGATGAACCCCCTGTAACGGAATTCATTTATCACAATGGTAATTATCAACTCATGATCACATCTGCAAAATGTGAATCGGTCCGGAAGCTATACACAAACCTCTCAGACACTCCGGTAGCTCTCGCCAGTGCTTCTAAGTACTTCCAGATGCTCCCAGCCCCCCTTGGACTGTTGCAAGGTGCTCTCAGACTCTGCAAGAGCATTCACAGGTGCTCCAGAAAGCACCTGCAGTTATGGAGGTTCATTGAGGATGCTACGAGATTTAATGATTAGAATATTGAAATTTTGTAGCTGTTGAGACTTCTGCGCAGGTCTGCAGTGGACCTCAAGTGCAGCTGGGACTACAGCACAGGTCTGCAGGAGACTTCAAGAGCAGCTGAGACCTCAGCACAAGCTCTGCGGGATACTTGATGCCAGATTCTCACACCAGTGGAGCTTAGCGTTCCACAACCACAAGGCATTTCGTCTGTCATATTTGTCTTTGCTACAGTCCCAACATTTGCTACATCATAATATGGCATGTATTATCTAAGTCTCTCTATATATATAGATACGGAGATACAGGGATAACAGAGATCGACTCAGCGACAGGAAGTATATATTTGGACGACCCTGGTGTAGATAGACATCGTCTCATTCTGAAAAATAAACACTCTACCATTCCCAACTCTCGGTCTCATGCACTCTTGCCGAGCTTTCATAGATCGAAGCACTTTGTGCGGTTGATCCTGGTGGGTAGTGTTAGCAAATGTTCCGGACCCTCACTCCGGGTCCGGGTCCGGGTCCAAACCGAACTGAACGGGTGCCAAATTGGCGGTCCTAGTCGTCAATACACCCGAACTGCCCACCCAGGTACGGTTCCGTGGAAAACTCCCAACCCGTCTGAATAGGGCGGGTTGTCAGCGGGTCGCCCAGTGGGTCCATCTATAGATTCATATAAGGCTCTTGATTTTGCAGTGTGTTAATAGTATCTTATCAAAATCGCGTTTTCAGCAACCAACAATGTGCTTTTGCTTCTTGAGCAGTTTGCAATATCAGGGAATTTGGTATCTGTATTTCACCTTTGATATATGGTATTTTTGTCCAGCAGGGTGGTCAATATTACAGTTATACATGCGAAGATCCGTGCGATGCCTTGATTCCAAAATATGCAAGTCCTGAAACCGTTGACGCTCCGATGACCCTCACTTGCAGGATGCCACAGGGAGCATGTCGCTGTTGTTTTTGCCAGTAAACGCTGCCAATATCCCATAAATGGATATCCTGAACCAATCAGAACATAACTTACTCCAGATGCAAAACTAAAACTTGTTGACCCTCCGTTGATGCTCATGCTAAGAATGGGGCAATGACTATGTTGCTATCTCTTTTGCCAATACAAGCGGCCAATACATCCGTTATGCATAACAACGACCAAGTTACTGGTGAATCACAGTATTTACAAGACCACAAATCGTTGACGCTCTGTCGAACCTCATTCTAGGAATGGGGCAGTGACTGTGTTGCTATCTCTTTTGCCAATAGAAGCGGCCAATACATCCGTTATGCATAACAATGAACAAGTCACATGTGAATTACCATACTTACAAGACCACCAATGGCGGATGCTCCGTTGACGCTCATGCTAAGAATGGGGCGGTGACCATGTTGCTATCACTTTGCCAATAAAAGCGGCTAATACGTCTGTTATGCATAACAGTGACCAAGTCACTTGTGAATTACCATACTTACTAGACCACAAATCGTTGACGGTCCTTTGACTCTGATTCTAAGCATTGGGCGGTGACCGTGTTGTAATCTCTTTTGCCAATACAAGCTGCCAGTACGTCCGTTATGCATAACAACCACCAAGTCACTGGTGGTTCACCGTACTTACATGATCACAAATCATCGACGCTTCGTTGACGCTCACTTCAATGTATTGTCCATTCAACATCTGCTGCCATTGACAATAGTTTTCATCCTGATTTGACTTTATCGGTTGTCTTTCTGCCTGATTGAGACTCGGCCCTGTGGCAAAGCTGAGCGGCGTAACTATGTTGCACTATTCACTCTCACAAGGCTAAAAATGATGTATCATGCCAAAAGATTCATTGCGCCTGCTATACATCTCTTTATGAACCGATATTCACAAGCTACTTCTTACCATTCGCCCATAATATATCTCTAACTGCAAGTCTCTGTCAAGCTACATAAAGCCGGTGAACCATTGACACATTCTGTCCTAAATTTTCTTCCCTCGTTTATTTCTCCGCGTTTCAACAGCATTGACCGTCTGTAACACCTTTTCAGCCTGGCTCTTTGACTTCAGTGTAGGCCGAACCAATCTGGGCACATTTGGCGCGGAGCTCGCAGCCTGCCGCTCTGTGCATTATGAAACCTCAATGGCATTGTTTTGCTCTATATCGGATTCATTGTCCGCTGCGCAATCATCTTCGCTGTCCTTGGGATTATCCAAGTCTCCATTCCAGTTAAGCCAATCATCGGTGCCCAAAATGCTTTCTGGTGCACTATCCTCGTTGTGTTCTACTAGATAACGGTTGATTCTCCGGATTTGGTGAACATTTAAGATTTGAGTTCTTCCTCCAGGGAGGTCCTTTGCAGACAAAGCTGGTGGCAAAGGTGATCTTTCTGACAATGTAAATGCAGCAGCACCATCATGTTGAAAGAGTGACCTGGATGCGTTGATGATCTCTTCCGTGTCCGAAATGAATCCTACAGCAGTTATCTACTTATTTTGTGAGCGAGATTCGTTCTGGGTGGCATGTAAGTTTTGGCTGCCCTGCCACATCTCCAAACAGTCATCAACCTTGGCCATTCTGTGCAATTTCCTTTCCTCTGCCTCTTTCTTCATTTCCGAGTCATTTTCTGTGTTTGTGGTATTCAATTTCGGGTCGGTGCCTGCCAAAATCCCGGTATTGGCTCGAGCAAACTGCCCTATGATAGGGAATATGTCACATGCCACGTTGCAGAGATCAGCGTACTTTGAGTGTGTTTCCTCCTGTTGGCGGCACCAACTGGTTATGTCCGGTATCCAAAATGTACTGCTAATCTCTATTGGGTCGGAGTTGTAATCATTGAGATTTGGAAGAATTTGTCCACAGTTCAATTTTGCTTCTGGCGGTGGATTCAAATAGATCCTGGCGGCGGTCAATAGGCGGGCTGCGCCATCGCTCCGTCAGGGGGTCGTCTCAGCCACATTGTTAGGTTTCAAGTATTCCTCACCATCGCTGGACGAATCATAGGAATCAAAGGATGATTGATAAGACCCTGAAGCCGTTGCGGAGGGGACAGGATTGCTGCTCGGTATGGTTTGGAATTTATTTACCGGCACACGTCAATGTTTGGCGCAGTATTCATTCTCCACATACCTCAGAAAGGCCTCCTGGTATTGTGTTGTGTGGGATGTCTTGTCCTCCGGATTTCTATCCAGTCCCTTGTCCCACATTTTCAATGATCGCAACCTCCTGATTGGATCGAGGATGTGTGCGGAAATGAGAAGCATGCCCGTCGTTGGAGTCTCTTCAGCGTAATATTTGGAAATCTTCTGTCGAGCTAACTTCACCACGAAGAACAAGTTGTTCCTCCATTCAGTCTTCTTCTTGGCCAAAGCTCGCATCACGCCATGCATGTGATCGAACATGTCATCTTATACTGTGATAACGTGATGCAATTGGACTGTATACTTCTTCGACATCCAAAGGGTCCAATATGGAAATGCTCTCAATACTTCTATGACATACTTGACAATCGTCCATTCATCCTGAGTTGTGAATAGTGGCCGGTATTCACTGTATGTTGGGTTTTGAAGCTACTCTGGTGTGAATTCTTGTCAACGGTAGGCGCATACGAGCAACTCCAGTGTAGAGTTCCATCATTTCTTCACATCCATAATCGGAAGTACTGAAATGCGGACTTTGGCTTTTTGACAGTCAATAAACTCGTTTCAGCGACCAGGTGTTTGCGTAATTAAAAGTGCAAACATTCTCTGCTATATGAGGGTCAGCTTCAGGACATTCATAATATCATGAAATACGTACTTTCTCACTTATCTTTGCTAAACCTGGTCTCATTGCTGACACCTTGTTGATTCTAGCATTGCCCTCTTTTCGAAGTCTTTGACTCTTCCCAATGTCTATGCTCTCATTCTCTCCAAATTGCTGATCGCGCTCATGGGCTTCCCAAGACTTGGTGCAGCCATTCACACCGTGACTCCTCATGAATGCACCTAATGCGAGCTGGATGACGTGCGCCATGCATGTTGTGTGGTCCCTCAATGCCGGCCACTGGTTTCCAGAGGCATCGAGTGTTGATTCCAGCTCGCGTGTCATCGAGTACTTTCAGGAAGCAATAGCAGTTGTAATACCAAACAAACGGCCGTCGGTAAGTTCAAAACGATCAAGCACGTCCGTCTAATGGACGTTCAGCCATGCTCTAGTATGTTGGCCGTTGACCTATCATGCTTATTTAGCTTTCGAAACGAGAATAGATCCGGTGATCAACCTAATCGAAAGCGAGTTGAGCTTCACGCACTGCCCAATTTTGATCCATATAGTATGCAATGACCGACATTATGGCCAATTTGTTTGTTGATGTCCATCTATTCAAAGCTAAACTCAGTTTATTTCATATCGGCAATTGCTTCTTAATTGCATCCACAGTCAGTGCATATTCACTCGGGCAATGGTTACTAAGGGTCGTAGCAGATGGCAGCACTATGTCATAGCGTAATGCCTTATATGACTGCCGTAGCTCAAGATTTGTTATAGCATTCCATGAGATAAGTGCCAAAACATATCCTAACATGAGGTAGCGATTCCATGTGTCTTGGTGAAATTCAGCGATTTCAAAGTCCTCAGCTGCCAGTTTGGAACATTTTGTCTGTCATTTCGGTCAATATGGATTAAACTGGATATCAAATATGATTTTCCTCTCCACACGTACTATTGTGATTCCTCGAATTCCTTGCCTGTTTAAAATGGCCAAAGCTGTTTCATTGACCGTCGAACTAGTCAATTCAGTGACCTCTGACTCTTTCAATTCGTTTACTGTTGCAATGTGAGCTTTTGCCAGCAAGTGTTTCCCGATTGACCTTGTCCCATGTTCTGATGGATGGCGATGAACTTGATAGCAAACGATAAATATGATGCCAGGGCTGCTGGACTTCTCAATCCCACAGTGTAAATAGAATCTCCACGAAGGCGCATGTCTAGACGCATTCCAAGCGATAGGCCCTGTCGAACCTACATTCCTTGAAGCACACCATGCATCGAAGACGATTGCCAAAGTACGGCTGCTCAAATCACGAAACAGGACACGCTTATTTTTGGAAGAGATTATAACCTCAAGCAATGAGGTGTTCAAACATGTTGTATCCGACATGGTGGTAGAAATCATGAAGCTGGGTAATACAACTCAAAAGCCTGCCGAAAATACTGATATAGCAAAGCACATTGCGGGTTCTTAAACATTGACTCTACAGCTACAAGGAAAATAATCAGATCAGTAAGACATTGCGTGCATATTTGTGAAGTTGAATACAAGAACGGATTGCAACGACTGACCGCGTAAAACTCCATTTAGGAACAGCATAATGCAGTTTAATTCTGTGTAGCGTTCGGAGCCTTGACGCGCCGTGGGCACTCAATTGTAGGACGCAGATGCGATATCGTCACTTGCATTGTTGCCAATAAAGGCTGCCGATAGGTTCATTGTGGTAAATCTGCATTCTATTCCAGTAAGATTATCGAATATGCCAGAGCAATGATTGTTGACTCTTTGTTGACGCTTGTTTTGGGACATGGTTACGATCTTGACCTAAGCATATTTGCCCAGAAAGGCAGCCAATAGTGCGATTATGGATCATTGCAGTCGCACAGCCCCATGATTTTGCAAGATAGAAGGCCTCAAATCGTTGACACTCCTTTGATGCTCATTTTTAGGGCATTGTGATGATGTCATCAACAGCATTTTTGCCTAGAAAGACGCCAGATATTCCGATTATGTGTCAATGTCGCAGCACTGCCCTCGGATTGTCCAAGATGCATGGCCAAATGTCGTTGCCGCTTTGTTGATGCACATTGGTAGGACATAGAAGTGGTGTCGTCGCAACCGTTTTCGCCTATAAAGGCAGCCGATAATCTGATTATGGCCCAAATTCCCCGGAAGGCCCGAGGATTCTCCATGATACAATGCTAAACGTCGTTCATGCTCCGTTGACGCTCATATGTAGGACTTAGTAGCGATGTTGTTGCAAGGGTTTTCGCCTAGGAAGGCAGCTGATAGCGTGATTATGGAGGAATGTCGCCACACAACCCATGCATATTCGTAGATGCAAGGCTAAAAGTCGTTGATGCTCTGTTGACGCTCATTTTTAGGACATAGTAGAAATGTTGCTACCACCATTGTGGTATTGAAAGGTGGCCGAAGGTTCGATTATGGCTTACTGTACCTGCACAGCCTACAGGATGTTTCATGACGCAACGCCAAATATCGTTGACCCTCCATTGACGCTCATATTCAGGATGTTGCAACGAGCGAGGCATTTGCTTTTTTTGCAATAACACCGACTTATACATTCAATTTGGACTGATATGACCTTGCAGCCCATTGATTGCTGAATCTGTATGACTTGAAATTGTTGACACTCTGTTGACGCTCACATTAATCACATCGAAACAGCCTTTGTACACTCAATAATTGTATGCAACCAATCACATACGCATTTCTGACATCCAGCATTGCGTTTGGATCTATTATCGTTTGCATCCAGGAGTTTTGTTACCTCTCAATTTCTAATCAACTGCTATCTACGGTATCTGAGTGAGAAATGACGTAGCCCAATACATTCCCACGCTTTCTGCCGGCAATTGACGGCATGTAGATCATTTCACTAGTTTTTAGTAATCATAGCTCGACTTCCTCACCATTCCTCATCCAGCTCCTTCTCCTCAATTTCCGTGACGTACCACAAGCAATTACAAATATCTCAACCACACGCACGAGGTCTGTGCGGCGAGTTATGCAGTTGGGTACATGGATGAATTCAGCATGACAGTTGTCGTTCAGATCGATTTGTCATGCGCACTGACCGCTCTTTCTATGACACGTTTGGCATCACTGACTTAAATTTTGTTACCATATTTCGTCACTAATATTGCTTTGCTTTGTCGGTTAACAATCACATGCAGAAGGGAACTGAACGTTTCGGCTGTCATACAGCGCGATTTGGATTCTAGAACATTCACATGGTGCGTTCGACCCTTGCACATGCACAGAAGAATTATCATGTCTCCCAATTTGGTCACTGAAATCAGGAAATAGCTGACACGTAGCAATATTGGTAAACACCTTGCGTTTCACAGCGATCAGATGTCAAGCTATACACTTTGCATATCTATTCTTCCGCAGACACAGGAGCCCTCACCATCTCTTCGTCGGAATCCGATACCTATATGGTAATCAGCTTGAGGCTTTATGCAGTGGGAAAAGCTTACTGGTTCAACTGGCTTTGCTGTGATTAACGTGGACAAATCGGGCTCCGCAGCTGGCTCACCACTCAGTATACTTGATTTTGACAGCGGAATCACCGGACCTCGCCTGATATGACTACTTCCTGGTCGAGATATCCCTTGCGGCCTTTGCGATATTCCGGGGACAATGTCAAGACTCTCCGTACACTCTCCAAATGTTGTCGGCGTACGTGCCGGAGAGTCATCATTTGTTCGCGGCTGAACGACTGGCAGAACCCACAATTCAAATGTGCCGTACTTCTTATGTGGTTCACCGAAGTAGTATGCTGCATCCTCCGATCCTGGTGGAGTCAGTTCGTCGAGCATCAGATGCTTCTGCTGAAAGCTCTCCATGCGGTGCTGAACCGTTCTGGTGATTGTGCCCATCACCCAGCCGGGTTCGTCATCATCGCTCAGCTTGCCCTGCTCAGTCTCTTCATCATCCTCGTCTTCCCCATCTTCCCCATTGTCGGAACTTGCATGATCACTTAGACTGTCATCGGTAGCAACCAGCATCTCCTGAGAGGTCGTTTCGGGCTCTCTGGACGTCAATCCCGTGATTTCAGCATGCGTCACATCATCCTGCTCTTGTTGAACTCCTGCCTCTACATCTTCAACTCGCTTTCTTGCGCCAGCGGATTCCGTCTCAACATAATCCTCAATCCATTTCTCTTTCTCTGCATTGCTTAAGAAGTGCGTTTCTCGTCGCTTTTCCGCCGCAAGCTTCTTTCTGGATCCCAAGCTGCGCAATGCCCCAAGGGCTCGGACTCTCTGTGCCTCCAACCAGCTCTTGCCTTCATTCCCTTGATGACGTCGATGGTTTGACCGCTTTGTCGATGTACCGCATCTGCCTGCCCAGAGTAGCAAACAGTTCGTATTCGGAGCATTGCCCATTGTTGTTTGCGTGGAATTTGCTGTTGGGTGAGATGATGGATGTTGCAAGTTATGGACAATATGGAGGCAACCTGCGTCTTTTATGTCAAGGTTGGTACGTTTACTCATCTTGAACAAACCAAAATCTCCATCTTGACTGTCAAGATATCAGGAATAGAGACGCTAACTGTACGATATGAAATCATCGTTAGCATCATTTTCATGCAATATTCCGTGGATCATTTGAGACAAACAACAGCAGAGATCTATTCCCTCGAACTGCATTCTATTAATATCTAGCAACTGAGCGATTTTGGGGGTCTTACACCGGGAATTATCCCTGTTAACAAACAAACAACATCAGCCCGACTCTTTACAAATTGCGGGGCGGTGGGAAACCCCTGCAACTTGCAGCCATACTCAGTAGGATTCATCTTGAGCATAACGATTATCTTGGCTGCTAATTATTAGATTCTGTCATCAAGCTAACTGTAAAGTCCTCAGGGCTTCCCACTTCTTCTTGTTATCATCTTCTGCCCCTATTGCACACCAGCACCTGATGTATACACAAGCACCTCCGCCAGGTGAGAGCGGATCGAATACCGTCAGATTGGCGGGCTCTGAATCCAATACCGAAATTCTTGCCATGCAACAAGAGCGCCGATACATGTCAGTTCACCGCGACGGTGCGAATGCAGCCACCAAACATATGACTCAGCATGCGCATTCCGAAATCGTCCGCAAAGCTGAAAGCAGGAACAATAAGAAGCAGCATGCGGTGGGATGTGAGTGTATGCATATGGAGGCTATTGGCGGGCAATTGACTGTATAATGTACAGCAGGTGTCCGTAGAGAGTTGTGTAACAAATCTAATGCGGTGTTATGGGGGCTCTTAATCCTAATAATCAATACAACATTTATTGAATTAAGTACAACCGCCTATCTATTTCTTTTTTATTCCTCGTCTTATCCTAAGACTCAACTTCTCTTTCCTCTGTAACGAGAACTTCCAATCTGAACCTATACCACAGACCATCTCCTCTGAAGATATAGATCAAGCTTCCCCGTCGTACAACCACTCCTCCGAATACTCCTCCAATGGTAACACCCCAGTAATCAGATATCTCAGCACCAGGTAGTCCATATCTTCTAACTAACAAAAATGGAACACCACGCGGTAGGTGTGGGTTAAATGGTGCTCTTGTAAACTGTGAAGAAATTTGCCGAAAGTCTCAACAACTTGTCACATTGCGTACTCAGATTGTGTATACCTGTAACCAGGTATATAACGGGTAATCTAGTAAGTGGATTAGGGATGAAATAGTGACGAGTTGTTTGTAGATAGATAATAGATAGAATTCTGAATAATATTTTAAGATCGTCTTCCATGTTCTAATTGTTGACTGTGTATTACACGTTGTGTTTCTTCTTATTGCCAGAGCAATGCCATCTCTTTATAGTCCTCTTCCAGGGTTTGTACACCCATACTGCGACGCAATGACAATACTGATAACAGATACGTATTACGTCAATGAGGAATTTAAGCCTTAGCGCTCCTGATAAGAATCAGGCCATCCATTGCGTGAATTACGCGTCATGCAGTATGTCAGATGAAACTTGAACTTGAACATCTCGCAATCCGTTTGCATCAATAGTTGGAACATCTAGCGATCTTGGTCGGCAGTGCTTATTGAAAATTAATGCCTCACCTTAAGGCTATTTGGCTTGCATCATGGATTTAATCTGCGACCAACCAATACTATGCCAACGTAGACTTTGACGCGTCAGCTCGTATAAAATACTAGTCTGACGTTGCAATGCATACGAACTCAAACCAATGAGCAGGGTTGCTTCCGGTCTCAGATCATCAACTGCCGTCATAAATCCCTGATTCACACCATGCTTAGACTGAGAGTATTCTCTTCGGTCAGGGAGTGCCCAGATCGCTCTGATCGCCTGAGGCAATAAGTCGGAGATCCCTCGTAATCGCATATTGGCTATCGACTGTTGTGTCATTTAAGATGAGTCCCACTAGTATCAGAAAGCTGAAAGTGGTTGAAAACTATGCGCAGGGCTGAAACAAGTTTCCCCACTATGGCGACATAGTTGCATCATCTTAAGTGAATCTGCTGAGTGTAGTAAGTTACTTAGTCAATCGACGTGTGATTCATAAGTATATCCGCTAAGATATCATAAGATTGGTTCCTCATTCATGTCATGAATAGGTGTTGTGCATATCACGTGACAAGACCGAGAGGAACTCTGTGACATGTATTCAATTGACCAATGCAAGTACCATTATCACTGCTTGGGGAGAACCCCTAACATCACCCCCTTCTCTAGGGCCGGTGACCTCAACGGTGCTCCGTCGTAACAAGTAGAATATCCACTCAACACACTGAAAAATAATAATAACAAAAGTAATAAAATAATAATAAAAAAAAAAATACAACAAAAAATCATCGCTTTTTCTTTCCATATCGCCATTCTTTCTCAATCGCAGGATTCTTACTGTAATACTCTTTGAGAAAATCCATCGAGCTTTTGAATACATTTTCATATGTTTCCCAGGTATTCTCATCATGTGAATATCCTTTCCAATTGATCAAATAAACATGTTTCGGTGGATCTTCGTCGGATGGGCCGCTGGCAATAATCGATTCCCTTTTCCACCCGGCATCATCGGCTTCAATTTCCAACACCTGCTTCTTTGGATCGATTCCTGGATATCGTTCCAACAAGCAAATGTTAAAGGTCGAATGGATCTTCCATGAATCTAGCAACGGAAGTTTGCAATATGTCCAATTCTTTCCCATCTCTTTGACTTCGAAGGGCCCATACATCTTATTCTCGAGTTTTTTGCATCGATGTTTGGGGCAGATATTCTTTCCGTTAAGTATAACCAATTGCCCCTTTTTAAATAGTTCGATGGACTGTCTCTTTCTGTCGTAATACTTCCGCATTGCTTCAATCCACTGTTCTAACTGTTTGGACAACTTCGAGTGTAAAGAAGTCCTATAGTGACCGTACAGCTCAGAAGCTTGATTTTGACATTGAATCTCGGTTGGCCAGTTTGTCCTAGGTTCGAATCCGTAATTGGCGTAAAACAGAGAAATCTTTGTGGCCGTATGCTTGGAATTATTATACGCGGATTCTGCCATGGCTAATATAAATGACCAGTCATTTTGTTCGTAACTGCAATAAGACCGTGGGTAACTTTCGATTACTTGATCAATTCTTTCCATCTGGCCATCCGACTGCGAATGATAGGCAGTACTCATACTTCTCTTAATTCCCAAGTAGTCCTAAAGATCAGTAAAAGATTAACCAGTAAAGGTTCCGTCCCAGTCAGATGCCACGTTTTCTGGGAATCCATGATACTTCCAGACATGTGCCAAATAAGCACGTGCTACCGTAGGGCTGTCCGTTTTCTTCATCGGAATAGAATGTGCCATCTTTGTAACGCGATCTACCACTACCAATATGATGGTAGCTCCTTCTGACTCAGGCAAATCCATTATAAAGTCGGTACTAATATGCGTCCATGGTTTGCACGCCATCTCCAAGGGATGCAACAACCCATGATTAGTGTGACGACGAGCTTTCGTTCTTTGGCAGTTGTCGCACTCATTGTAATATTTCCTAACGTCCTATTCCATATTAGGCCAATGAAAATTTCTAGTATGGAGTTCCATGGTGCGTTCTCGTCCGAAATGTCCAGCTACCTTGGAGTTATCTTCCGAATTCATAACTCACTCCCTGAATCCGTTTGGTACATACAGCCGATTCTTCCAATACAACAGATCATCCCTAATCTCGGAGTGTTCATTGATTTTTCCTCCGGAACTGAGCTGTTTACATATCGCAGTATAATCCTCATCGAGCAACGCCTTTTCTTTAATTCTTTCCTTTGCTTCTGGTAACAATTGCTCAACCATTATTGCTCCGATATTAATTTCTTCTCGGTTGTCGTCATCCAACTGCATCGCACCTATTTCGACCCACTGTTCCATTTGCAACAATCTCCGTTGACTGGCCGCTGTCGTACCCCCCTCTTTAGACGTGAACGCCGGGCACCTTGACAAAGTATCCGCTTTCTGATTAGGAGAACCCATGCGGTAAAACAAGTCGAAGGAATCCGACTGAAGTTCTTCGGCCCATCTTGCTTATCTTCTATTCAGGGAAATCGCAGTCTCAAAATAGGTGAGTTTCTGATGGTCGGAATAAATGATTGTTTTATGCTCGGCTCCCTGTAGAAAATACTTCCACTTTCGTAACGAAAAAACTACTGCTGGCATTTCCTTATCGAACTCACCGTAGTTGAGCTTTGCTTGTGATAATTTCCGAGAAATGATGCTGACTGGATGTAGCTTTCCATCCTCAGACTTCTGGGAAGGTATGCCCGCTATGGCAATGTCGGAAGCGTCCGTCTCTACTAGAGCTGGTCGATTGGAGTTGTAATGCCGTAAGATAGGAGTTTTTCCTGACGTGAATAAAATAACGATTTTAAGAAACGCTGCCTCCTGGGATTCTTTCCAGACTATATTGTTTGTCTCTCCACAAAGTAAATCCGTAATTGGTGCTACAATGGCAGCGTATGATGGAATAAATCTCCGATAAAAATTCCATAATCCCAATATCTGTTGTACTTCCTTAACTGTAGTAGGTCGAGGCCAATCGACTATTGCCTTGGTCTTTTCTGGATCCATGCGTAATCCAGTACCGCTAACTATAAACCCCAAGAACGGTACTTCCTTAACATCAAATATGCACTTATCGATCTCGATGCACATATGGTTATCCATAAGTAACTGAAATACTTTGGATACCTGGCGATGATGTTTGTCCAAAGACCCCTTGGTTGCTAAAAGTATATCGTCAATATAAACGACTACTACCATTCCTCCGTCGTTATCAACAGCAACTTTGGAATCAAGGACCAATTCCATTCCTAAAAGACGTCGTAATATTGGATTCATTTGTCTTTAAAAGGTCGCAGGTGCATTGGTTAATCCAAAAGGCATAACCATATATTCGTATAATCCAAACTTCGTTCTGAATGCAGTAAACTTCTCATGACCCATAGCCATACGGATTTAATGAAACCCTGCTTTCATATCGATTTTGGTAATAAAGTCGCAATCTCTCATTTTTCTGGATAACTAGTCCATAATTGTTAACGGGGTTTTGTCTTTTTTAGTATGATCGTTAAGATGTCGATAATCGACACCCAAACGAAGACCCTTTCCTTTAGGTTTTGGTTCAACAAGTATTGGACTTCCAACCGAACTACTGGATGGTCGTATCTTTAAACTCCCGGATCATCTTCTCTGAATATTCCACGAGTATCTTTTCCTCTTCCTAGGACAACTGATCAATTGAACCCATTCTTAACCTATCCTCGGTAGTAGTAAGCTCAATACGATGGTCCCAACCTCAATGATCAGGTAGTTTTTGTGCATGTTCCGGATTGAACAGCAACAACAACTAATGATATTGTATCGGTAACCGATCTAACAAGGATGGAGTAGATTGAACTAAAGAACCAATATGTATGGCATCTTGGTTCAATGCTGCTGTCTTATCGTAGGTTATTGAGTATTCTGGATGTGACTTTTCGTGACCGTAACATTGGGCTCCACAATGAGGAACATGCAGATGTGATGTTGTTGTTGCTTCGGCCTTATGTTGTTCAAGATACCATGCAGGTATAAGATAATCGTAATCGTCGCATGTCTTCATCACCTCAAAGGCATGATCCTCTCCATCGTAAGAACGATGATTACCACACGACAATCCTAGGGGAACTGTTGAAAGTCCTTCGGTTTGAATGTGTTGTCCAGTAACATCGTTCGACCGGAGTTTCTTCGTTCTTTTAACCACCCGTCTTTTGAATGCTTTAGCAGCTTTAGGTGAAATAACAAATCTGGTACTTCCTAAACCCAGCATGCATCGTGAAGGATAGTACATATTGTCGTAGTTGATAAAAAACTTATATATTGGTCGGTTTCCACTATTCGTAGGTGATATTTCAGTAACTTTGTGTGATTTTCTGGCAGCTGAATAATATACAAAGTGCTGAGATGTATTAATGTGTTTGACCGATTGGTCGATCTGACTTTCTGCTTTGCATTTCGACATCGCTATCCTCATGAGAATAGCGCAACCTCAACGGGTTGAAAAGGGCGTTTTTCTTTTTCGTGTATAGTATATGTATAGTTGTATCCTCTTACTGGCCAGCAGTTTTGACCTTCCGGTCATCCTCAGAAGGGAAAATAAAATGAGACAAAGGAAAAAGGTCTTCCAATCGTAGATTGGTATGATCAAACATGAATTTTCAACCTAAAAAGCTAAATGTGGCTTTCCTATTAAAATTCCGAATACCACCAATTGCTTTCACGGCTTACCGATTCATCCATTTCTGATTCATGCTCCGAAACATCCTGTTGAAGCTCATGCTCAGAAGCCTCTTCTTCTTCATCCATGCTTTCTTCTTCGCTCTCTTCGTCATCTGTAGTATACAGATCTATTTCCAACTCGGATTCTTCCTCCTGATTGAATGCTCCTACCTTGAGTTTCTGGTATTCCTTTGCCTTTGGAGAAGGTGCTGTTCCGATTTCTTTCTTGGCCCATCTTAAACAATCCATAGTTTTATGAGCCCCTTTCCCATCTCCGGGCCAGGCACACCTCTCGCACTCTCCTGCCCCCTTTCTTCGGTCTAGCTCGCATTTCTCAATTCCCTCCCTTTGCTGTGCTAAAGTCTTATCAGACCTATTTTCAGGTATGAATTTCTGGTCTAATTGATTCTAAATATCTTGTCGTCCTTGAAATCTTTCGTTCAAAGTTTTAGCTTTATCGAACCGATTTGTCTTTTCGAATCGAGAGGTTCCTGGAACTTCTTTTCTAACCTCCGAAATGGGCTTCATCAATCCTTGATTTTTTCTAGACTCATCCCATTTTTCTGCAGTTCTGCCTGCATTTGGAATTATGGTAATAATCTCGTCATCTTTCTTTCCCGTTGAGTTGACAGTATGCACTTGCTCGAGAATTTTATAAGGTAGCGGGTCCAGGTTTATCTTTTTACCCGCGGCTCCGGAAACCAAGGCTCTATCATTATGCATCTGTATTTGGGTGAACATATCCCTAATACAGCCATCATATCGCACCTTCTCAGGCGCTGCATAAGCCTTGTCTTTACCGTCCTCATCTGCAAATCATAACTTCAACGATTATACATAACCCGTAATGGACTTTGGATGCTTTCCGGATATGGTTCCCTCAATCCACTGAACATGCCAAGCCGCGGCATACTTATCCATTAAGGAACCAATCCAATCGATAGTGTGTTCGTCATTTGGAAATTTCGCAGGTTGATCTTGGATATAAACCTCCATCAGTATCCACCAGGTTTCGAAGTCATCTTCCATTGTTTGTTCAAATTGTTTGGGTTCCTTAATCCTTATTGGCTTAGCTTACTGAAGATCTCAGATCCTCTGCTGTCGTCTGCTCAGTCTAGGATTACCGCTATTGCCATTATTGCCATCATTGCCATTATTAGAGGGTGGTCCTGATCCTGGAGGTGGAGGGTTTCCTGCTCCTCTGGCTGCTCCACCGGCTGCTCCATCAGCTGCTCCACCGGCTGCTCCATCAGCTGCTCCACCCGCTGCTCCATCAGCTGCTCCTCCGGCTGATCCATCGGCTGCTCCACCATTTCCAGCGCCTCCTCTAATTCTTCCGAACCAAGAGACCTCACTTTCAGTATCTCTCAAGCTGGAGGCATCACTGCCGAAATAGCGTTGTCGTTCTGGATGAACAGTCGTAGATGGTCCTGCCTTGGGTACTTGCTTCCCAAAACCATAGGAAGCTGATTCCGAGAACTTATAACCCTGCATGGCAGGATTCAATCCAGTATTTAATTCTCGTGACTGTACGAGCTGATCCTCCATAGCGGCCACATGTTGTCTTAGCTCTGTGCTGCTTGGGATATCCTTCAAAGAATTCTTTAACGAATTCAACACTGCATTGACTGTAACAATCTTCGAATTCATATCTTTCAAGGATCGCTGAATACCAATGTTGGTTCCCATTATAGACAGTATTTGGGCATCGCAACCGGTAATTCTCATACTCATGGAGTCCAACTCGATTCCATAAGCTTCGAAGATTGAATTGGCTTCCTCGACAATTTGATCATCCTGAGCTTGTAGAATATTAACTCCAGATCTTATCTCCTGCAAAACTGCTTGCTGTAGTTGCACCTGAGTCCCTACTCCTGCAACCTCAGAATCCACTCGGTGCTTATCGGTCTGGATCCTGCTTTCCAATATCTCGAGATTGGCTTGAAACCAATCGAGCTCATCCTCGAAGAGTTCTTTTTCCTCATTGCAAGCTTGTACTATATGTACCACTTGCTGCACGAGTTCTGAGAACCGTTTTTGAACTAAGTTGGAATTCGCGTCGGTCATTTCGAGTTCCCCCTGGCCCCCTTCTGCCCCTTTGGGGTACTCCAATTCTTTCATTTGCTGGTGTTCCAGCCTGTCTTGCTCTATTCGGCTTTGTATTTCTTGAACCAAAGCCAAAATTTCTCTGGCCGCAGGGGACCGAGGCTTCTCCACTGGAGACCCGCTGGGGGCCAAGGCGCTGCTCTTCGAAGTCAGCCTGCGCCTCGGGGTTGCCATTTCGAATTAGATAGCTATATTCCGGGGGTTGAATCAATCTGGTTAATTCGACTATTGCTTCGTGCCTATCCGGACAGTTCTCCTATTGACAGTGATCGACGCAGTGCCTCAGCAGAATATAAGACGGTCTGCCATTTATTTTGCCCAGAAACTTATAGGCGTAGCACTCCAACAGGAAATTACAGCGTTGACAAAATACTGCTGGGCTTTCTTCCTCGATATTGTATAACTGGCAGCTGACGCAAAAGCAGTTCTGTCTGCGACAATGTTGGCTGCAAGTGCTCTGGCCCAATTAGATACAGCAGAAATTATCTTCGCACTTCAGGCACTGCGAACTCATAACCGGAGTTAATCGTTGGTTTACCAATCACCAGTTAATGTAGGCCTGGTATATTCGGGTCTCGATAAAAAATATCCTCCGATTTTATAGAGCTCCTGGTATAACCGTAGTAGCTCTGGTGTCGTATATCCTTTGTCCTCAATCAGATACAGCCTAGAGTACTTGAAATATTATACTGTTACGGGGTTTCTTAATCCCAATGATCAATACAACATTTATTGAATTAGGTAGAACCGCCTATCTATTTCGATTTCTTTCCTCGTCTTGTCCTAAGACTAAACTTCGTGTTCCTCGGTAACGACAACTTCCAATCTGAACCTATACCACTGACCGTCTCCTCTGTAGAAATAGATCAAGCTTCCCCGTCGTACAACCACTCCTCGGAATACTCCTCGAATGGTATCACTCCGGTATTCATATATCTCAGCACCAGGTAGTGGATATCTTCTAACTGACAAAAACGGAACACCACGCGGTAGGTGTGCGTTCAATTGGGCTCTTGCAAACTGTAAAGAAATTTGCCGAAAGCCTCGACAACGTGTCGCAGTACATACTCGGATTGTGTATACCTGTGACCCGGCATATAACGGGTAATCTCGTAAGTGGATTAGGGAGGAAATAGTGACGAGTTATTTGTAGATAGATAATAGTTAGAATTCTTAATATTATTTTACAATCATCTTCGGTGTTCTAATTGTTGACTGTGTATTGCTCGTTGTGTTTCTTCTCATTGCCGGAGCAATGCCATCTCTTCATAGTCGTCTTCGATGGTTTGTACACCCGTACCTCGATGCTATGAGTATACTGATAACAGATACGTACTACGTCAATGAGGTATTTAAGCCTTTGCGCTCCTGATAAGAATCAGGCCATCCATTGCGTGAATTACGCGTCATGCAGTATGTCAGATGAAACTTGAACTTAAACATCTCGCAACCCGTATGCATCAATAGTTGGAACATCTACCGATCCTGGTCGGCAGTGCATATTGTGAATTAATGCCTCACCTTGAGGCTATTTGGCTTGCGTCATGGATTTAATCGGCGACCAACCGATACTATGCCGCATGGACTCTGACGCGCCAGCTCTTATAAAATACTAGTCTGTCGTTGCAATGCATACTAACTCAAACCAATGAGCAGGGTTGCTTCCGGTCTCATATCATCAACCGACCTCATAAATCCCTCAATCACGCCATGCTTGGACCTAGACTATTCTCTTTGGTCGGGGACTGCCCCATTTGCTCTTATCGCCTGAGGCAATAAGTAGGAGATCCCTCGTAATCGCATATTGGCTATCGACTGTTGTGTCATTTAAGACAAGTGCCGCTAGTATCAGAATGATGAACGTGGTTGAAAACTATGCGCACGACTGAAACCAGTTTCCCCGCTATGGCGACATAGTTGGATCATCTTAAGTGAATCCGCTAAGTGTACTTAGTCACTTATTCAACCGACGCGTGATTCTTAAGTCTATCCACTATGATATCATAAGATTGGTTCCTCATGCATGTCATGAATAGGTGTTGTGCATATCACGTCACTAGACCGAGAGTAACTCCGTGACATGTATTCAATCGGCCAATGCAAGTACCATTATCACTGCTTGGGGAGAACCCATAACATGCGGCCTGTAATGGGAAACCGCCACGGTTGACAAAGGAATTTGTCCGCACATTCCGCGAAATTGAACATCATGATGTTGTCAGCTCGGGGATTTTGGCAGATGAATTTCCTGATAAGCATCCCTGAGAGTGGACTAATCAGGCGTTAATCACATTATAGGAGGCTACGGAAGTCTATATGGTAGAAGTAATAGCCAAATTTCATTGTTAGAAGCAGCAACTAATGGCTTGTAGGTTTTCAACATGATTGCAACTACGGCAAGGCAAGGAGGTCGGGTACAGCTGGAATAGTCCGACATGCGCCTGGAGTTGAATCTGGCCAAAATGGCCAAAGAAAGATTTTCGCACACCGCGATAGAGGACACCAAATATCTTATTCCGAAACCACCGCCGAGGTCCAAGAAGAGAACATGCGGGGTGTTGAGATTCCAGGGCATGACACAGTGAAGGCTGCGATACAAAGACACCTGGCAATGCTTCGTCGAAATCATATGTCTGGCTGCCTTCTTTGCCAAAATGGCGCCGCACAGAATTCGCAGACACGCTGGAGATGCAAAGGAACAGGTTCACTTCCACCCGCCCGACGCAGAGTGCAGACTCCTGAGCCGACTCCACATCCGCTCGGCACACCACCCGCCACACCCGCACCAACCGGTAACACTTCCAGAGCTCAACCTCCTGAAATCGTCAATGTGCTGGCCGGATATACCAATTCGCATACGGCCCTTCCCTGTGCGGAATTTTTCGACGATGACGAGGATACTCAGCACGATACCAATTTCGATCCAGATCTGCTGACCGATGAAGGAGAGTACACAATCTGTTGCGTGGTGATGCGGCTAACAGTCATTTTGAAGCCAACAGCAGCAGATTGAGCGATCCTGCAACTCATGGCGAGCAGTGACCGAAAGACATGGGACTTTGGAGATTATTATTATATATGTCTATGTAGTATTAAAGCACTACGTAGTGATCAAGAAGAAAGTAAAAGAAAACGCCAGAAAGCCAGCCAAAACAATGTGAATGATAGACTGTGCCAAATTAATTGATTGCATATTGTGGATACAGCCATGGCAAAATGAGTGTCAACGGAGAGTCAACAATTTTCGGTCATACGTCCTGGGAAATCACACCTCTGATAGGTTGTACCTAGTCATAAAGAAATTTTTGCTGGCCTTTATAGGCACAACAGATTGCAATACCCTCCCCGCCCCATCATGACAATGAGCGTCAACGGAGCGTCAATGAGTTTTGGTCATGCATCTTGGGAAATCACACCTCCCATAGGTTGTAGGAAGTCATATAGTAATTTTTGCCTTCCTTTATAGGTATAACAGATTCCAATACCCTCCCTGCCCCATTATGAAAATGAGCGTCAATGCAGCTTCAACGATTTTTGGTCATGCGTCCTGGGAAATCACACCTGCGATTGGTTGTACTAAGTCATAACGGTATTTTTGCCGGCCTTTATAGGTTAGACCGATAGCAATACCCTCCCTGCCCTATCATGAAAATGAGCGTCAACGGAGCGTCAAAGATTTTTGGTCATGCATTTTGGGAAATCACACCTCCAATTGGTTGTAGTAAGTTATAGAGCAATTTTTGCCTGCCTTTATAGGCAAAACAGATTGCAATAGCCTCCCTGCCCCATCATGAAAACAAGCGTCAACGGAGTGTCAAGGATTTTTGGTCCTGCATCCTGGGAAATCACCACTCCCACAGCTTGTAGCCAGTCATAAAGGTATTTTTGGCTTCCTTTCTAGGCAAAACAGAGTGCAATACCCGCCTTGCCCCATCATGAAAATGAGGGTCAACGGAGCGTCAACTATTGTTGGTCAGGTATCATCGGTAATTCGCGGGGCGACAGGTTGCACATTGTCACAAACTGATTATTGGCTGCCTTTATAGGCAAATATGAATGTGAAACGCTTCCCGCCCCATCATCAAAATGCGCGTCAACAGCGTGTCAACGATTGTTGGCCTTCCATCGTGATTAATCACAGGGTGATCTGGAGGTAATTGTCTATATACATCGTTTTGACTGTTATTATACGCTAACAGGCTCAAGAATACTTAGTGGTAGCTCTGTAAACGACATAAGGTGTTACTGTCCCGGAGGATGTGGCTAGAATATACTGTACATATCTGCCTTTACAGGCTGCCATATCCTTCTTTATGGATGCATGTGATCAAGCACCACTCATATTACCAAAGATGCAAGACCCAATATCGTTGACGCTCTCTTGACACTCATTTTCAGGATGTGGTTGGGCACATGAGTATGCTTGTTTTCCACATCAAGACGGCTAATATGTCGAAAATGAAGTGTGCGGTAATAATGTCAATATTCAACGATCTACAGTAGCATATCCGAATGTGACTATAAATGTGAAACCGAAAACACAAAACCGGGGATTGGAACTGACGGGTGTATCCAAACCCGGTGAATCCCGCGGGTTGACAGGTACGGGTCTGGGTTTGGCCCGCCAAGAGTCAGCAGGTCGGGTTTTTGGCCAAGTCTGGAACCGAAACGACCCGTTTTTGGAGTCCAAACCCGGACCACTGGCCGCTTACCTTGAACAGTTTCTAACACTGATGGTGGGTATCACTCCATATGCACTCAATCACTTTGTATACTCGTCAAGCCAGAACCGCTCTTTCTTACGAATTCCCTTCAGATGCCATGCGAGGTGCGCCAGACTGTTGATGATGGGATGTCTGCGTTCTAGCTCCAGCGTTTTACAACAGCATCGAGTGAGCTGAGAGATGCACTCCAAGGGCGTGATAGAGCGGGTTTGGAGATACACTTGGAGGCTATGATTGAGCGAGTTTAGAGATGCACTTTGAGACCATGATCGAACGAGATTGGAGCAGTACTTGGAGGTGGTCAATGTCAAGCGGGTAGTTCGGCAGGGAGGCGCAACGGGAGCTCAGACTGTATTCATTGGTTAACTCATAATGGTGGGAATGTAGAGAATTGGGTACAACATGGTATGCCAAGGGATGAGAGACTGGCTGGGAGCGGGAGACAGTCGGTGTTGGCATGATGCAGTACGCGGTGTATGTAGTACTCATTGTATGCGGTACTTTGTGTTAACTCTTGATCATGGCACGGAGAGATAGAGGGGGATGACTTAACTACATGATCTTAGGTGACGGTAGAGTTGAGGACGAGAAAGCGAGAGATGAGAGGAGATGGGACAAATTATCATGAGAGACTGGGACTCAAGAGAATTTCGCGTGCAAGTCAATTTGCCATCCCCGATACGGCAGGTACGAGTCCTGATCCGGTGTGCAATTACACCAATACCACGTCTTCCCACCCCGATCAGGCAAGTCGTACCCATGATTTCTCATATCCGCTCGTATTCTCTACATCCTTCTCACCTTTATCCTCCATCTCTGTCTTCCTCGTCCACAACTCTACCATCATCACAGAACACAAAGTTAAGTCATCCCTCTCTATCTCTCTATGTCATGATCATGAGTTGAACTGAGTAAAAGCATACACCGAGCACAGCATACACTGAGTAGAGCATCCACCCAATATTGTCTGTCTTCCATGGATTCTCATGATTACGAGATGACCCCTGAATGTAGCTTCAGCTTCTGGCGTGCCTCCCTACACAATCGACTACCATCAGCCAGCTCTCCATGACAGCTCTAAGGTTAAGTCACATTTTCACATTCCCACGGTTGCGAGTTAACTAACTGATGAAATGAATCTCAGCACCAGCGGCGCCGTCCATTGACTGCCTCCAAGTACTCGTCCAGACTCGTTCCATTACAGCCTACCAGTTCCCACAATCATGGCCCCCAAGTGTATCTCCAAACTTGTACCATCACGGTCTCCACATGCATCACCAAACTCGCACGATTACGGCCTCCAGGTGTGCACAATCATAGCCTCCAAGTGCATCCACATACTCGCTCGATGACGATCTCGAAGTGAATTTCTAAGTTCACTCGATCTCAGCGTCTAAGTGTATCTCCAAATCAGCTCGATTACCGCCTGCAAGTGCTTCTCCAAACTCGCTCGATCACGGCGTCATAGTGTACCTCTGAGTTCAATCGATCGTCATATTCAGGCGCTCCTTGAATCGCTGTCAAGCATCACCTGCAGCCAGTCCAGATATATCATCCGTAGATGGGTAACTATATAGATACATAGATACATTGATACATAGATCAATAGATGAGAATACAGTCTGAGTACACGAATTTTAACAATTGTTGCATGATAAATAGTAGCTATGATTTCCAGGCGTACCTACAGCATTCCAGGCGCACCTGCAGCATCCCAGAGACACCTGCAGAGTTCCCAAAGAAGATGTTTTTCACTGACTGCTCTACCATGATTCGAGGAGCTCCCAGACTTGTCGCCGGCGCTCTGAGACCTGTCCCAGGCACCCCCAGGCACTTCCAGGTGCACCCAAAGTTCTCTCTGGCGCTCCGAGGAGTTTCTAAACTTATCACAATCACTCCCATGGTACTCCTACGGTACTAGTCAACATAGATCACAGTCACTGAGAAGGCCGGCCGGAATGCCATCCTACGGTCTGATACTCTCCTGAAAATGACGCATCTAAGTTTACACTCCACATCCTCTCAGACACTTCTGGAGGCTTCCAGAGACTGAAATACATTGTGCTGATGCATTTACTCCTTTGATATCATCGCAGGTACATATAATCAATCGTCAATTCACTCCAAAGGTTTATTTGAATCCCATACTCATGCATGGATTTTGTCTTGACTTTAACAAAATAACCATAGTCCATTTACTCCCATGTTATAAATGAGTACAATTTTCAGGCTGTCGACCTCAATTACTCCGATGGATACATATAAACTATGATCAAAATGCTTATGGAAATATCTCCTAATGTTTCATGAAATCCTCCATACGATCTACTATCTTCGCCGTGACAGAATCACCTGCACCAGGGTCAGATAGAACAGCATCGAACACGCCTGGAAATCATCACGTTATGTCTCCTAAAGTTTCGACCCATAATCACTCTCATCACAATTGATAAACAAACTTCAGCCGTATTCAAGCCTTATGAACATAATTCATTCGGTATCACACATGAGCCTCTATCTGATCATCGAATACTACTTGATTGATTATATTGAATAAGATAATTGTATCTCAAGTCCCCATATAAGAGAGTTCCTGGACATTACATAGTATATGTCTGTCTCTGTAATGTAAAGTAACTAATCATAACTGTAATTGTATTTCTTAAACAGGTAGGTAGTACTTAACTTCATCATTTTGATAATAAAATTGTAGTCAAAGTAATACTTATTATACTTGTAATTATTCTTCTTTAAGGTTGTGCAGTGGATACTTAACCATTATAACGTGATGGTAAGTATAAGAATACCTGAAGATATCATACACATCCTCGTTTCTTCTTTGTTGAAGGTACTTCGAATATCGAGGAGAATACCTGAAGCATACTTTGTATAACTTCGTTTCTCTTTGTCGAAGGGGATTGGAATATCGTGCAAAATACCTGAAGCATACTTTGTATAACTTCGTTTCTCTTTGTCAAAGGTGATTGGAATATTGATGAGAATACCCGAAGCATACTGTGTATAACTTCGTTTCTCTTTGTCAAAGGTGATTCAAATATCGATGAGAATATCTGAAGAATACAGTGTATGACTTCGTTTCTCTTTGTCGAAGGTGATTCGAATATTGATGAGAATACCTGAGGCATACTTCGAATAACTTCGTTTCTCCTTGTGTAAGGTGATTCGAATATCGATAACAATACCTAGAGCATACTGTGTATAACTTCGTTTCTCTTTATCGAAGATAATTCGAATATTGATGAGAATTATCCATCATATTGCCCATTTACTCCTTCATGTATATCCAAATCGTAATCACCGGTGGGTTGCAGTCCCCATTTCTATAAACACGAAGGTACATATAAGCCATCATGTCGAAATTAATAAGTTGGACCATAATCCAAAATATCCTTTGGAACAATGTTTAATGACACTAGCTATACACGACTATGGGACATAGCCATGAACTTCTGGTTAGCTTCAGTCCAGTCATTCTGTTAAAATCAGCCATCAAGCCCTTCCAACATTGAGTCCTATACTCCGACTAAATTGTTTTTTTTTTAATCATCTTCACCTATAGATGACAACCCGGATAAAATGTAATCTCATTTTGTGATCTTCCTTTCTATCATAATATTGATTTTGTTGCATTGTGACTTGAATCAACGACATAATACTTTTTTCTCATAATATTAATTTTGTTGCATCGTGACTTGAATTATTGACATAAAATTTTTTTAAGTATACTTTATTAGATTTTTACCCCCTTCTATTTATGGCAAATCTCCGGTTGGCATTATGAAATATTACTCCAAAACTATTACAATAATAATCATATCATGGACATGAATCATGTCCTTTATGTCTTATGCCGCGAGATAATTATAACTGCAGTATTATCGTTGAACTAATATTGCTGAATTTGTACATATAGGTAGTATTAATGAACTACCATCAAAAGAATGATTTACCGAAAATGATAAAGGTGATATCGACACAATAATATCCAGGATATAAATTACCGAAGGTTATATCGAAGATATAGTATGTGAAGGTAATGATACAGATATAAATTACTGAAGGTAATATCGACGATATAGTAAGCGAAGGTAATATTGAGGATATAAATTGCCAAAGTAAAATAAGAAAATAATATCCACTAACTAACATCAAGGATATAAATTACCAAAGAAATATACGAAGATAATCTCGACGAAGTAATATATCGAAGATCTTCATTAGAGAAGTAATATGCGAATATAATCCACCGCCATGGAATTGGTGGTGGTAGCATTATCACTATTTCGCACCACGGTCTTTAACGTCAAATGATGATCTTTTATAACTTCTCAGAAGTGACATCCTCGACGTCTAAAGCAATTATCCCATGATCTGCATTTTAGAAAGCCTTCAGTAGTTCAACGGAATCCCTAAGCTCAGCGTCGGACTAAAATCATTTCTGCCACTCAGTCTGCTTCATATCCCTTCTCTGTCCGGAAGATGACCATTTATCATCAACTTCTAATTCCTCGTATTCTTCCGCTAGTTCCTCAGAATACTCATTATTTGCACCTACTTCCCTCCGTTGTTGTTTATCTTCATGAAGCTCTCTTTCAAAAAATTTCTCATATTATTCTTTGGCTTCGTCCCAGCCATTATCATTCCCTTCCAACAGCCCTTGGTTATATCCGTCAGTATAACCTCAATCATTTCCTTCATTATACATCCTCCAATGGCGAGGTGTATATTCATCAATTTTCGCATATGTGTCTTGAATAGATTCTTCGAACTGAATTATCCATCCTTAGTGTAGGGACTAGTATTCTTCGTAGAAAAACCGATAATATCGCATGAGCATCGTTTGCTGAATGATATTTCAAAATTGAATCATCATAATCGACAACGTAATAATGACCAATATATCGCAATGTCGTTCCATTGGAGGACCGATAAGATCTACCACTGGCTGCATTTTGCTGATGATTCATTGTCATCGCAATAACACCACTCGATCTTATCTTCTTTTTTGCATTTGCAATCCCACTTGTCTGCCCATGAGTGCTATCCTTTCCAGTGATGTTTCAATACCGGATCATCAATCGTAAGCAAATCTCCGTCAATTGCTGATTGTCGATAATATTCAACCCAAGGTTTAGGAGTCTCGGATTCTTCGTGGAATATTGGATTATCCCAATTGTGGTCGGGTTTTTTGGATAAATTTGAATCTATTAAACAGAATATATGAAGAGGTTCGTATTCGAATGAATCAGGCGTATATCCTGCTAAGTCGAATATATTAATCATCATTCACTGAATTCCTTCTGAATATTCTAACTTCCAATAGTCTGCTGCTAACGTAGTATACCGGGTGACCGCCTATGCCCGGGAATCTGACCACCCGCGGGTGGTATTTATTGAACGAAATGACCTGTCTTAACCACTTTCCCTGACCTAGTCACTACTGGGGGTTGACTACTAACCCCTTCTCTCCCTTTTCCATGCTCCATAGCATCCTCTAGGTCCAGCATACCACCAATATATACAACAGAGTCCTCCTCCCCCCCATTCTCCTCCTCATCCCACACCTTTCCACCCACTATATCTTCTTCCTCATCCTCCCAATCACTAAGCACAATTACAGGTACCTTCTGT
>Ga0307515_10000569_pt1 | contig 87068 bp, 83 predicted proteins | sample 17_EM_MG_FD_194513 | JGI IMG/M metagenome (GOLD analysis project Ga0307515, IMG submission 194513) | Populus trichocarpa ectomycorrhiza microbial communities from riparian zone in the Pacific Northwest, United States - 17_EM | ecosystem: Host-associated > Plants > Roots > Unclassified | place... | reverse complement strand
GAACGAGGCTCGACCTGCTCACGATAGCGTGTCATGACGGGAATCGATACGGTCGAATGCAGAAAACCGCCGCATTATCCGTTATCTTCTTTGGCTGATAGTTCGGCCTGGACAGAACAGAGGGGTTACGAGTGGTCAATCAATGGGGTCGGGATGGCAATTCTTCATCCTCCGGTTCTCAATCATCGGGTGGTGCCGGCATTCTCATCGCCGCCGTTATCGCGCTCTTGATCGGCGCGGGTGGCGGTTATGGCGCGGGCCGCTTCCTCAGCGGCGTTTCGGCGGGCGATCTTGCTTCTCGTGACCAGACGATTACGGAACTCAGGCAGCAGGTGACAAAGCTCGGCGGCGCCCAGACATCGGACACCGCGCTGCGTTCGAAGATCGAGGATCTTCAGGACCAGGTCGTGGCACTGAACAAGGCCAATGACACGCTCAAGCGGTTCAACGACGAGCAGTCGGGCCAGGTCAGCACCGACGCTCAGTCGGAGATTGACGCGCTCAAGAAGACGATCGAGCAAGCCGGCGATCTGCGGAACCAGCTTTCGCGTGCGCGCAAATCGCTCAAGGTCTCGGAACTGCAGCTCATCGAGCTGGAAGGCACGGTCAAGAGCCAGCAGGACGAGATCGAAAAACTGCGTAGCGATCTCGGCAAAGCCGCGAGCCAGAGCAATGACGGCAACAAGGCGCTCAGCGACCAGATCAAGACTCTGGAATCAGCGCTTCATGGTGCACGCCAGCAGGCGTCCACAGTGCCCGACCTCAAGAAGAGGATCGCGGCAATCGAGGACGATCTCGCGCAAAAAACCTCCGACGCGAGCGCCGCTCGCAAGAAGGCCGCCGATCTCGGCAAACAAGTAGCGGACCTCAAGACCAGACTCGACAAGGCGCGCGCCGATGCCATCGCCAGCAGCGGCGACGTCACTGATCAAATCACGCGCCTCCAGGCCGAACGAGACAAGCTGCAAACCGCGCTCGACGACGCCAAGAAGGCGCTTGCAACAGCCGGAGAAAACTCCTCCGAAGCCGAAGGCTTGCGCAAGGACCTTGCGGCCGCCGAGGAACAGCTCGCGGGCAAGGACACCGAGATTTCTTCGCTCAAGGCGCAGACGGAAGAACTCAAGAACGCGGTTTCCGACGCCGAGGGCAAGGCGATGTCGATCGACTCGCAACGCATTATGCTCGGTATTAATCTCGGCACTATGCGGACAGAAAAAGAAAAACTCGAAACCGAGAATGCCGGCTTGCGCGCCACCATTGCCAAGCTTCAGTCGAAACCGATCGACATGAAGCCGGATACGAACGACACGCCCGTCGATGCCGACCCATCGAGCACGCGCGATGCCGACACCGTACGCAATGCTCTGGCCGATATGCCCGGCTTCAGCCGACTGACGCCTGACAAGCAGGGCGACCTGGCGGCAAGGCTGGAAAGTGGCCAATGCGTTGCCGATGCGCTGAAGGCCTCGCTCGGCCGCGTGCCGGCCATTGCGCTCAGAAACCTGATACGCGATCTTGGCAGCAAATGCTGAGATGGATTGGAGAGGACCGATGCTGAAGAAACTGGGCCTGGCACTTTCGCTGTTGATGCTGTTCTGCCTGCCGGCAGGTTCCGCCGAGATCGAGAAGAACATCATGACCGGCGGCCCGGCGGGCACCTACATCAAGATCGGCCGCGATATTGCGGGGCTCGGCAAGGCGTGCGGACAGACGCTGAACGTGGTGGAAAGCGCGGGGTCGCTGGAAAACTTCATCGGGGTCCGCAACCGCAAGAACACGCAGTTCGGCATCGTCCAGAACGACGTCCTCGAATACCTCAAGACCTTCGAAGCCAACGATCCCGAGATCCAGACGGCAGTTCGCGGCGTGCGCATCATGTTCCCGCTCTATAACGAGGAGGTGCATGTCCTGGCCAAGACCGACATCAAGACCATGGCCGATCTCTCGGGCAGGAAGGTCGCAATCGGCGTCAAGGACAGCGGCACGTATCTCACCGCGACGCTGATGTTGGATATCCTGCAGATCAAGGACGTGCAGAAGATCGAAGTGAACCCTGACAAGGCGCTGCCGCAGCTAGAATCGGGTGATATCGACGCCTTCTTCTACGTCGCCGGTGCGCCGGCTTCGCTCTTCCAGGGCAATTCGATCGATGGGGCGAAATTCCATCTCCTGCCGATCACCGAGGCACCGCTGCTGGCAACCTATATTCCGGCCAAGATAGACGGCGGCACCTATGCCTTCCAGAAGGAGCCGGTGGATGTCGTGGCGGTCAAGGCGGTGATGATGACCTTCGACTACGACAAGAAGCGCAATGCCTATCATCGCGATTCGTGCAAGGCGGTGGCCGATTTCTCGAGCTACATCATCAGCAATCTCGACAAGCTACAGACGACGGGCCATCCGAAATGGAAGACCGTTGACCTGAGCGCGCTGCCGCCGGGCTGGAAGGTGGGCGTCTGCGTCAAGGAAGGCCTCGCCGCCAACTACAAGCCAACCTGCACGACGCCGGCCGCAACGCCTGCCAGCGATGATGATAACGGCGAGAATGACGATTATCTCAAGCTGCTCAAGGAGCGGCTGAAGAAGCAGTAAGCGAGGGCAGGGCATGCTGCGTTCAGGAGTTATCGCCGTCGTGCTTGTCGGCGCCGGACTGGCGGTGGCAGCGATGCAGGCGTCGGTAGCTGACTGGAACCGCTACGACAATCCACGCTTCTCCTATGCGATCGACATTCCGCCCGGCTTTTCTGACGTGTCCGAGGCCCAAAACAGCGACGGCGGTGTGTCCAACAGTGCGGATGGCAAGGCGGAGTTGCGGGTTTGGGGCGGCTATCTGGTCGATCGGAGTTTCAAGTCCGACGTCGAGGAACGGGTTCAATCGGACTCATCCAACGGCTGGAATATCTCTTATGATCGTCGAGCGGCAAGTGCCGCGAGCTGGTCGGGCAGCAAGAACGGCCGCGTCTTCTACGCCAGGGCCATGACGGGCTGCGATGATTCCGCGATCTATTTCCGGCTCGAATACGAGCACTCGCAGTTGAAGGTGTATGACGCGATCGTCAGCCGCCTGGTCAAGTCCCTGCACGGCATGTGTTGAGAGGTGGTGTACCTTCATTTCGCTTCAAAGCCATAACCGAACTGTCCGACGAGAAGAAATTGCTGGCACCATTGATCAAGACCGAGCGGCTCCTTCTGCGGCCCTATCGACTGGAGGATTTCCCGCACCTTCTGGCTCTCTACGAAACCGACCGGGCCGCCTTCATCGGCGGCAAGTTGTCACGTCGGCAGGTCTGGGATGGTTTCATGAACTGCGTCGGGCAATGGGCAATCCTCGGCATCGGCGGCTGGGCCGTTCAGGAAGTGTCGTCGGGGGCCGTGGTTGGCGAAGTCGCCGTGCCCAAGCCAGCAGACTATCCCGAGACCGAACTCGGCTGGCTGCTATTCGAGGGGTTCGAGGGCAGGGGATACGCCTTCGAGGCGGCGGACGCGGCAAGGCGGTGGGCCTTTTCCGAAGCTCATCCTTCGTCTCTCGTGTCCTACATCGATCGCGACAATGCGTGGTCGATCCGTCTCGCCGGGCGCCTTGGCGCGGTCCTCGATCCAACGGCGCTTACGCCCAATGGCGACCCTTGCCACGTCTTCAGGCACCGCGGCGGCTGATGTTCATCAGCTTTCTGCCTATCGGATTTCATGAAGCCGGCGCTGGATGAATTTGCGTTCCGCTTCCGCCTCCGTCTGGGCCATGGCCGCCCTGTATTCATGCCTCGCCTCGTCGCGCCTTCCAAGTTGGTGAAGGAAATCCGCCCTGGCAAGGCGCGTGTACCGATAGTCGGTCAACTCACCCGCCGACAGCAGGATATCGATGCGCGCCAGCCCGGCCTCGGGACCGTCCCGCATGCCGATGGCGATTGCGCGGTTCAATTCCACCACAGGTCCGGGATCGGCGACCGCAAGCAGATCGTAATAGCCTGATATGGCCGCCCAATCGATGTTGCCGGTCCTCAGCGCGTCGGCGTGAACCGAGGCAATCGCGGCCTGCAGCGTATAGGTGGAATAGGGCGGCTTGGCGAGCGCGTTGCGAACGAGGAGGCGACCTTCGCGGATCGCATCGGCATCCCACAGCGAACGGTCCTGGTCCGTGAGCGGCGTCGGATAGCCATCAGCATCAAGGCGGGCGACGCGGCGGGAGTGCTGGAGGAGCATGAGGGCGAGCAGACCGTCGATATCGGCGTTCGGTAAGTGCTCACCTAGCAGCCTTGCAAGCCTTATCGCCTCTTCGCAGAGTTCGGCACGGAGGATTTGCGCGCCACCGGCTGCGGCATAGCCCTCGGAGAAGACGAGATAAATGACGCGCAAGACTGTTTCGAGGCGCGCATCCATCTCCAGCGTTGAAGGCGCCTCATAAGGCAGCGCCAGTGCCTTGATCCGGCCCTTGGCGCGGACGATGCGCTGCGCCATTGTCGGCGCCCGGGTGAGGAAAGCCGCCGCGATCGCCTCGGTGGTCAAACCACAGACTTCACGCAGGCAGAGCGCCGTCTGCTGGTCCGGCGGCAGGGCTGGGTGGCAACACGTGAAGATCAGCCGCAGGATATCATCCTTGACGAGGTCGGGATCGGGCGGGCCTTCGTCGTCCTGCTCCATCATGCGCGTGATCTCCGGTTCGAGCACGCGAAAGCGCGCCCGCTTGCGCAGCATGTCGACGGTTTTGAAACGGCCGGCCGAGACCAGCCAGGTTCGGGGATTGGCCGGCACGCCTTGTACGGGCCATAGCGTCGCGGCGGCAAGGAAAGCCATCTGCACCGCCTCTTCGGCAAGTTCGAAGCTGCCGAGAAGACGGATGAGCGTCGCGCGCACGTGCGCGGCCTCCTGGCGGTAGATTTTCTCGATGGCCTCCATCGCTCAGGCGTGAACCGGCACGGTGTAGACCGGCCTCAGCTCGATCTGGCCGTATTTCGCCAGCGGAATGCCGGCGGCGACGCAGATTGCCTCGTTCATGTCGCGCGTTTCCACCAGCAAGAAGCCGGCCATCTGCTTCTTGGCCTCAGAGAACGGCCCGTCACTCATCGACATCTCGCCGTTGCGGACCGTGACGACGAGGCCGCTTTCCGGCGGCTCCAGCCCGTGCGCGGCCAGCAGTTGGCCGCGCTCGATCAGTTCGGCGTCACAGGCGAGATTGCTCTTTTCGAGTTCCGCGATCTCATTCTTCGACATGCGCGGGAAGAGATCGTAATCGACATGGACGATGCAGAGGTATTTCATGACCCTTCTCCCATCGATTGCCGGTCGTCAGAACTCGTGGACCGGCCGCACTTCGATCGTGCCGTGCTTGGCGAGCGGAATACCTGCTGCGATCTTGATGGCCTCGTCCATATCTGCGGCATTGATGAGAATGAAACCGCCCATCTGCTCCTTGGCCTCGGCATAGGGGCCATCGGTCACGGACATCTGCCCATTGCGCACTTTCACCAGGGAGGCAGAGGAGGGCGATTGCAACGCATCGGCATGGATGTATTTGCCGCGCGCCATGAGGTCTTCGTCATAGCCCAGCGAATCGCGACCAAGGTCCCGTTTTTCCTCCGGGCTCATGCGGTCAAGAATGGAACCATCGAAATGCACGACACATAGAAATCTCATGATCTGTCTCCAAGTTGCTGACATCCCTAGTCGCACCAGCGAGACGCAATTCGACACGCGGTATCAAAAAAATCCAGCGGAAAACAAAACCGGCGGGAGAGGGCTCCCGCCGGTTGCTTGTCGTGACAATCCGTTCCGTGATCAGACGGAATAGTACATGTCGAACTCGACCGGATGCGGCGTCATTTCGAAGCGCATCACATCTGCCATCTTAAGCTCGATATAGCTGTCGATCTGATCGTCGTCGAAGACACCGCCGGCGGTCAGGAACTTGCGATCCTTGTCGAGGCTTTCAAGTGCCTCGCGCAATGAACCGCAGACCGTCGGGATTTTCTTCAGTTCCTTCGGCGGCAGGTCGTAAAGGTCCTTGTCCATGGCCTTGCCCGGGTGGATCTTGTTCTTGATGCCGTCGATGCCGGCCATCAGCATGGCGGCAAAGCCGAGATAGGGGTTCTGGGCCGGATCAGGGAAGCGGACTTCGACACGCTTGGCCTTCGGCGAGGAGCCGAACGGAATGCGGCATGAGGCAGAGCGGTTGCGGGCCGAATAGGCGAGCAGGACCGGCGCTTCATAGCCCGGAACCAGGCGCTTGTAGGAGTTGGTGGTGGGGTTGGTGAAGGCGTTGATCGCCTTGGCATGCTTGATCACGCCGCCGATATAGTAGAGGCAGGATTCCGAAAGCCCGGCATATTCGTCACCGGCGAAGGTCGGCTTGCCATCCTTCCAGATCGACTGATGCACGTGCATGCCCGAACCGTTGTCGCCGAAGACCGGCTTGGGCATGAAGGTCGCGGTCTTGCCGTAGGCGTTGGCGACCTGATGGACGACATATTTGTAGATCTGCATCTGGTCGGCACTGCGCAGCAGCGGGGCAAACTTGACGCCGAGCTCGTGCTGGGCTGCGGCCACCTCGTGATGCTGCTTTTCCACGGTCACGCCCATTTCGGCCATGACGGTCAGCATTTCCGAGCGCATGTCCTGCAGGCTGTCGATCGGCGGAACCGGGAAATAGCCGCCCTTGACGCGCGGGCGGTGGCCGAGATTGCCGGAATCGTAATCTGTGTCGTCATTCTCCGGCAGTTCCGAGGAGTCGAGCTTGAAGCCTGTATTGTACGGGGTGGCCTTGTACTTGACGTCGTCGAAGACGAAGAATTCCGGCTCGGGGCCGACGAAAATCGTGTCGCCTATGCCGGAAGCCTTCAGATAGGCTTCCGCCTTCTTGGCGGTGCCGCGCGGGTCGCGGTTATAGGCCTCGCCGGAGATCGGGTCGAGGATGTCGCAGATCACGACAAGCGTGGACTGGGCAAAGAACGGGTCCATATGCGCCGTCTCGGGGTCGGGCATCAGCACCATGTCGGACTCGTTGATGGCCTTCCAGCCGCCGATGGACGAGCCGTCGAACATGATGCCGTCGGCGAACATGTCCTCGTCTACAGCAGTCACGTCCATGGTGACGTGCTGCAGCTTGCCCTTGGGGTCTGTGAAGCGGAGGTCGACGAATTTGACGTCGTTGTCCTTGATCTGCTTCAAAATATCTTTCGCGGTCGTCATGTAGCTCTTCCCTATTGATATGACGATGGTCCGCCCAAACGCGAATTATGCGTATGGGCGATCAGATGGCGTCGACACCGGTCTCGCCGGTACGGATACGGACGACTTCCTCCACATTGGAGACGAAGATCTTGCCGTCCCCGATACGTCCCGTCTGTGCCGCGTTGCGGATCGCATCGATGACACGTTCCACATTCTCGTCCGCAAGCACGACTTCCACTTTCACCTTGGGCAGGAAATCGACGACATATTCAGCGCCACGGTAGAGCTCCGTATGGCCTTTCTGTCGTCCAAAACCTTTGGCCTCGGTGACGGTGATGCCTTGCAATCCGACTTCCTGAAGGGCTTCCTTCACTTCGTCGAGCTTGAAGGGCTTGATGATCGCTTCGATCTTTTTCATGAGGAAATTTCTCTCCGCTTCTCCCGTTTCTGCAGGTCTGGCCCGCCGCGCCGTTTCATGCATATTACATGCCAGACATCGGCGGCAATTTCACTTTTTTGCCAGAAAACTACCGAACAGGAGTGATCTTGCGCGTTTTCGAGTAAAAAACCAGACGAAAATCGTACCAAACAGGAGAAATTTCGCTGCAAATCGAGAATAATGTTCCCAAGACCAAATGTGGCAGGAATCCTCCGTCCCCGGCGCGTATAAACTTTGTGCATTTGCTTATTTTTCAATCATTTGCGTTTTTCGGACGGCGAGAGCAGACTCTGAATACAGGGGATCCCGCACACGAGATTCCCGGTTGGCTGCCGAAAAAATATGCAAACGGAACCGCATGATGCTGATCGAACCTGAAAGCGTCCGAGAGATCGACGCCGCCTGCATCCAATCCGGAATACCGGGGTTCCGGCTGATGACGGCGGCGGGCCTCGCCGTCGCCGCCGCAGCCTTGCGGTATTTTCCCGGCGCTGTACGTTTCGCGGTGCTCGCCGGACCGGGCAACAACGGTGGCGATGCCTATATCGCGGCGGGGGCACTCAGGGATGCAGGCGCGGTGGTGGACGTCTATCAACTGACGCCGGGTCGGCCATCGACGCAAGATGCCGCGCGAGCGCTCGACGAATGCGGTCTGGCGCAGCAACCGCTCTCGGCCTATCGGCCCGAAAACGATGATGTCGTCATCGACGGGCTGTTCGGCGCCGGCCTGTCGCGCGATCTGGGACCTGATCTCATTGGGCTGATCGCGAGAGTCGAGGCGGCCCGTATTCCCGTCATCGCCATCGACCTGCCGAGCGGGATCGACGGCCGGAACGGCAGAATACTCGGCGCGGCCTTTAACGCCACGCACACCGTGACCTTCATGGCGCTGAAACCCGGCATGCTGCTGCTGCCGGGCCGGGACCTTTGCGGCGCGGTCGAGATCGCCGATATCGGCATTCCCCGGCGGCTGATCGAACTGCATCGATCGACCGTACGGATCAACGAGCCTGACATCTGGCAGGACTACACCTCACGATACAGTGCAACGGCCCACAAATATTCACGCGGCGCACTCGTCGTCTTCTCGGGCAGTACATCACATACGGGTGCCGCGCGACTTTCGGCCGAGGCAGCCTTGAGGGCAGGAGCAGGGCTCGTGACGATCGCCAGTCCCAGCGACGCCATGGCCGAGAATGCCGCCCATCTAACGGCCATCATGTTGCGAGAGATCGATGACGTCGCCGCCCTCGAGGCATGGCTCACGGACAAGCGGCTCGGCACCTTCGTGCTGGGGCCAAGTTTCGGCATTGGGCAGAAGGCCCGCGATTTCGTGCTGGCACTGAGGGATCGCAAGCTGGTGCTGGACGCCGATGGCATCACCAGCTTCAAGGGTGATCCGGCTGTGCTGTTCGAAGCGTTCTCAGGCGACGATCCGCGACTTGTGCTAACGCCGCATGAAGGTGAATTCCAGCGGCTGTTTCGCGATATTGCCGGCAATGATGGTCTATCAAAGGTCGACAAGGCAATCGCGGCTGCCAAACGCGCCAACGCCGCCGTGATCTACAAGGGGTCGGATACGGTGATCGCATCGCCGGATGGGCATGCAGCCATCAACACCAATGCGCCGCCTTCACTCGCGACTGCTGGCTCTGGCGATGTCCTTGCCGGCATTTGCGGAGCGTTGCTGGCTCAAGGCTATCCCGCTTGGGAGGCGGCCTGCGCGGCGGTATGGCATCATGGCGAGGCTGCGCGTCGCGCCGGGGCGGGTATGACCGCAGAGACGCTCGTCACGCACATCTAGTTTTCCAAAGCTAACAAACGCAACACTCGCAAACCGTAAGCTAGGGCTACGGATTGCGCCTGACCCAATTTCGATACAAGGCTACTCCCCGCTGATGAGCCACAAGTTCTTTCTCTACATCAAAATCATTCGACGAGCCTGATACGTACCCAAACAGATTTGGATCATAATGTGGGTCCAGCCCGTTATGACAGGTTTGGCAGAGCGTGATCAAGTTATCGGGGTAAGTAACCCCACCTTTTGACCATGGTCGAATATGATGAACATGCAATTCTAAATCTAGATGATCATCTGGTCGCCTTCCGCAAACCTTACACCTCCTGTTGTCACGTTTTAGTACTTCCATTCGAAGCTTGGGTGTAGGCACTCTACGAAATGCCGTAGTGTCAAAGGACGTTAGGCCTTGGAAGCCTGCTTGTCCAACCGGCACGCTAACACGAGGTTGCATAAATTGACCAAACTCTTGCTCGAACAAATCAGAATCAACAAGCGCATGACCACCAAATTGGAGATAAATAAAAAGATCTACTCGATCTCTCACCACGCAATAGGGTTGGCCCAAACTACTCCACAGCTCAGCAAACTTGCCGTAGACCCGTCTTGGAACTCTCAGTTCTCTCGGAGGATTTTCCTTCGTGAAGCCAACCCAATGGGTTTGTGTAGCCCATTCAATTCCACTTTCAGAGCCAAGAAAAGTTAATGCGTAGTATTCTGCCAAAAAATCGACTGAAGCCATTGACTTCAACCGCTCATTTTGGACTTCGGTATCCACCTCCATTGTCTACTCCGCCGCGTCTTTCCGGATCGGCCGGCGTTCCAGCAAGTCCTTGAGGAACTGGCCGGTATAGGAGCGCTTCTCCTTCACCACCTGTTCCGGCGTGCCCTCGGCGATGATCTCGCCGCCGCCATCGCCGCCTTCTGGGCCGAAGTCGATGATCCAGTCGGCGGTCTTGATGACTTCGAGGTTATGCTCGATGACCACCACGGAATTGCCTTGGTTGACCAGTTCGTGCAGCATTTCCAGGAGCTTCACGACGTCGTGGAAGTGCAGCCCGGTGGTCGGCTCGTCGAGGATATAGAGCGTGCGGCCGGTGGACTTCTTCGACAGTTCCTTGGCGAGCTTGACGCGCTGTGCCTCGCCGCCGGAGAGAGTATTGGCCTGCTGGCCGACCTTGATATAGCCGAGGCCCACTTCGCGTAGCGCCGTCAGCTTGTCGCGCACGGCGGGCACGGCGGAAAAGAAATCGCAACCTTCCTCGACCGTCATATCGAGCACGTCCGAAATCGACTTGCCCTTGAAATGCACCGACAGCGTGTCGCGGTTATAGCGCTTGCCGTGGCAGACATCGCAGGTGACGTAGACATCGGGCAGGAAGTGCATCTCGATCTTGATCACGCCATCGCCCTGGCAGGCTTCGCAGCGGCCGCCCTTGACGTTGAACGAGAAACGGCCCGGCGCATAGCCGCGCGCCTTGGCTTCCGGCAGGCCGGCGAACCAGTCGCGGATCGGAGTGAAGGCACCGGTATAGGTCGCAGGGTTCGAGCGCGGCGTGCGGCCGATCGGCGACTGGTCGATATCGATGACCTTGTCGATATGTTCGAAACCGTCGATGCGGTCATGTTCGGCCGGGTTTTCGCGTGCGCCCATGATGCGGCGGGCGGCCGCTTTGTAGAGCGTCTCGATCAGGAAGGTGGACTTGCCGCCGCCCGACACGCCGGTGACGGCCGTGAAGACGCCGAGCGGGATGGCGGCGGTGACATTCTTGAGATTGTTGGCCCGGGCGCCGACGACCTTGATCTCACGGCCTTTCTTCGGCTTGCGGCGCTCGCCGGGGACCGCGACGGAAAGCTCGCCCGAGAGATACCTGCCGGTCAGCGAATTCGGATTGTTCATGATGTCGGACGGCGTGCCCTCCGCGACCACGTGGCCGCCATGAATGCCGGCCGCCGGGCCGATATCGACAACATGGTCGGCGCTCATGATCGCGTCCTCGTCATGCTCGACGACGATCACGGTGTTGCCGATATCGCGCAGGTGCTTGAGCGTATCCAGCAGCCTTGCATTGTCGCGCTGATGCAGGCCGATCGACGGCTCGTCGAGGACGTAGAGCACGCCCGTGAGACCGGAACCGATCTGGGATGCAAGTCGGATGCGCTGGCTCTCGCCACCCGACAGCGTGCCGGAATTACGCGACAGCGAAAGATATTCAAGCCCGACATCGTTGAGAAATTTCAGGCGGTCGCGGATTTCCTTCAGGATGCGGACGGCGATCTCGTTCTGCTTGGCGTTGAGATGTTCCGGCAGCGCAATGAACCAGGCGTTGGCCACATTGATCGACATTTCCGAGACTTGCCCGATATGCAGCTTGTCGATCTTCACGGCCTGCGTTTCCGGCTTCAGGCGATAGCCATTGCAAGCCGGGCAGGGCGCGGCGCTCATATAGCGCTCGATCTCCTCGCGCGACCATGCGGAATCGGTCTCCTTCCAGCGGCGCTCGAGATTGGGGATGATGCCTTCAAATGTCTTGGTCGTCTGGTATGAGCGCGCGCCATCGGCATATTGGAAGGTGATCTCGCGCTTGCCGGTGCCATTCAGCACCGCGTCCTGCGCCTCCTCGGAAAGCTCGCTCCAGCGGTTGGAGAGCTTGAAACCATAGGCCTTGCCGAGCGCCTCCAGCGTCTGGTTGTAATAGGGCGACGAGGATTTGGCCCACGGCGCGACCGCGCCATCACGCAGCGTGCGGTTGGCCTCGGGAACGATGAGGTCCGGATCGATCTTCTGCTGCGAGCCGAGGCCATCGCAGGACGGGCAGGCGCCGAAGGGGTTGTTGAACGAGAACAGGCGCGGCTCGATCTCGGGAATGGTGAAGCCCGAAACGGGGCAGGCAAACTTCTCCGAAAACATCACGCGTTCATGTGTATCGTTGAGCGATTTGTTGGCAGAACCACCCTCGGAAGTCTCCTCCGGCGGCAGCGGCTTGTCGGCGAATTCGGCGATCGCCAGGCCATCGGCAAGCCTGAGCGAGGTCTCGAAGGAATCGGCGAGCCGCGAGGCCATATCCTGACGCACCACGATGCGGTCGACGACGACATCGATGTCGTGCTTGTATCTCTTGTCGAGCACCGGCGCTTCGGCAATCTCGTAGAACTGGCCGTCGATCTTGACCCGCTGGAAACCCTTCTTCATCAGGTCGGCGAGTTCCTTCCTGTATTCGCCCTTCCGGCCGCGCACGATCGGCGCGAGAATATAGAGCCGCGTGCCTTCCTCGTAATCCAGCACGCGATCGACCATCTGGCTCACCGTCTGGCTCTCGATCGGCAGGCCGGTGGCCGGCGAATAGGGCACGCCGACGCGGGCAAACAGCAGGCGCATATAGTCGTAGATTTCGGTGACGGTGCCGACGGTCGAGCGCGGATTGCGCGACGTCGTCTTCTGCTCGATCGAGATGGCCGGTGACAGGCCGTCGATCTGGTCGACATCCGGCTTCTGCATCATCTCCAGGAACTGGCGCGCATAGGCCGAAAGGCTCTCGACATAACGGCGCTGGCCCTCGGCATAGATTGTGTCGAAGGCGAGCGACGACTTTCCAGAGCCTGAAAGGCCAGTCATCACGATCAGGCTGTTGCGCGGCAGGTCGAGATCGATATTCTTGAGATTGTGCTCGCGCGCGCCACGAATGGAGATGTTCTTCAGTTCGCTCATCAATGAAGGCTTTCGATAAAATTTGTCACCGGCTGGCGACTTGCGCGGAGCCCGGAATTGCTGCTTCTAACTATCCCAAACGCGGCTCGCTTGGCAAACGTTCGCCGCCAAAAAATGTCAGCATCCTGCCGCCCGAATCCATTTGACAAATTCTAGCGCAAATACTAGAACAAAGAAAGAACAAATCGCGAGCGACCATTCGTCGGCGACGGCATTAACTGTGGATGAAGGCCTGTTGGGCGCGCATCTCCGGTTCAAAGCGTCTATGGATGGTCTGGATTTAGTGGCGCGGGCGGAACCCGCGCGTGGCAAGGAAAATAGTGATGGCGGGCAGCGTAAACAAGGTCATTCTCATTGGTAATGTGGGTGCGGATCCCGAAATCCGTCGCACGCAGGACGGTCGTCCGATAGCCAACCTTCGTATCGCGACTTCGGAGACGTGGCGCGACAAGAATTCCGGCGAGCGCAAGGAAAAGACCGAATGGCACACAGTGGTGGTCTTCAACGAAGGCCTCTGCAAGGTTGTTGAACAGTATGTCAAGAAGGGCGCCAAGCTCTATATCGAGGGCGCGCTTCAGACCCGCAAATGGCAGGACCAGACGGGCAACGACCGTTACTCGACGGAAGTCGTGCTACAGGGTTTCGGCTCCACGCTGACCATGCTGGATGGTCGCGGCGAGGGCGGTGGACGCAGCCCGCAGGGCGGCGGGTATGACGATTACGACCAGAGCGGCGGCGATAGCGGCGGACGCAGCACACCGGCCCGCGCGCCAGCCAGCGGCAACCGTTCGCCTTCCCCCGCGCCGTCCTTCTCGCGTGACATGGACGACGACATTCCGTTCTAGGTCGGAGAAACGACGGCAGCCGACCGATGACCCTTGCTGATATCGAGGAATTGGCAAGCGCTGACGATCGCCTCCATATCTACGCGGATGGATGCTATGAGCCCGTTAGCGGAACAGGTGGCTGGGCGTTTGTCGTCTACCGCGACGGTTTGGAAATTGCTTCCTGCTCCGGCAAGATCGAGCGAAGCTCGAACAATGCCATGGAGTTGAGCGCCGTCCTCGAGGCGGCAATTTGGGCCAATGCGAATGCCGCGGGCGAGGCGGCAATCCTCTGGTCAGATTCCGTATATGCCGTGAATGGCTGCGATCAGTGGCGGCATATCTGGAAGAACGATGGCTGGCGGAAGAGGAATCCGGGTTCGAAGACCAGGAGTCGAGCAATCGCCAATGCCGAACTCTGGCAGGCACTTGATGCCGCGCTGTCGGGGAACGCACCTCTGACGGTTGCCTGGTGCAAGGGTCATTCCGGTATTCCGGGCAACGAAAGAGCGGACCGATTGGCGGAATTCGGGCGCTGCTCGTGAGCTACGGTCCGGTATAGACCGTCATCGAAGCGCGTATGCCGTCGATGACGAACTGGACCGCCAAGGCGGCGAGCAACACGCCGAGAAGCCGGGTCAGGATGGCACGGCCGGTCTGTCCGAGATAGCGGTCGATACGGTCCGCGATCATCAGGGCTGCGAGGATGATGGCGAAGACGACGGCGATGACGATAATCAGTTGCACGCGCTGAAACGCGGTGGGGAAGTTGCCGGCCAGCAGGATCGTCGCCGAGATCGATCCGGGACCCGAGATCAGCGGAATGGCAAGCGGGAAGACTGCGAGGTTCTGGATGTGGTCCTTGGTGATCGCCAGCTCTGTCGTCTTTTCCTTGCGCTCCTGACGCTTCTCGAAGACCATTTCAAAGGCGATGAAGAAGAGCAGGAAGCCGCCTGCGATGCGGAAGGCCGGCAGCGATATGCCGAGCACACCAAGCACACCCGCGCCCGTGACCGCAAAGACCGACAGGATCACGAAGGCGATGAGCGTGCCGCGGAGCGCGGTCTGTTTTCTCTGGGCGGCGTTCATGCCGGCCGTCAGGCCGAGGAATATCGGCGCCAGGCCGGGCGGGTCTGTGGTCACCAAAAGCGTTGTGAAGGCATTGATCAGCTCTGCCGTCGTCGCCATATAACATCCCCTCTTGCCGTTATCATTGATAGCGTGAAGCAGCCTGATCCACAAGGCGGCGGCGATCCACGCAAACGGCTGGAAAAGGAGGCAAAACCTGTTCATAAGGCGGCCGCAAAATTGGCCTTATGACAGCCTATCGGCTATAACGGCGGCAGTGATTCCTTCATAGGGAAATGTGAGAACTTTGTCAGAGATTACCCCCCCAGGCGGCAAGGGCCCGAGCGGCATCGAACCAATCTCCATCATCGAGGAAATGCAGCGTTCCTATCTCGATTACGCAATGAGCGTGATCGTCAGCCGTGCGCTGCCTGACGTTCGTGACGGACTGAAGCCGGTTCATCGCCGCATCCTCTACGGCATGAACGAACTCGGCATCGACTGGAACAAGAGATACGTCAAATGCGCCCGCGTCACCGGCGACGTGATGGGTAAATATCATCCGCACGGCAATTCCGCGATCTACGACGCGCTGGCGCGCATGGCGCAACCGTGGTCACTCCGGCTGCCGCTGATCGACGGTCAGGGCAATTTCGGATCGGTCGATGGCGACCCACCGGCGGCCGAACGCTACACCGAGTGCCGCCTGCAGAAGGCCGCGCATTCGCTGCTCGACGACCTCGACAAAGAAACGGTCGATTTCCGCGACAATTACGATGGCACGCTGAGCGAACCCGTCGTTGTGCCCGCCAAGTTCCCCAACCTGCTGGTCAATGGCGCCGGCGGCATCGCTGTGGGCATGGCGACCAACATCCCGCCGCACAACCTCACCGAAGTCATCAATGGCTGCATTGCGCTGATCGACGATCCGTCGTTGGATCTGCCACAGATCATGGAGATCGTTCCTGGTCCGGATTTTCCGACGGGTGCGATGATTCTCGGGCGTGCCGGCATCCGCCAGGCCTATGAGACCGGACGCGGCTCCGTCATCATGCGCGGCGTGGCGCGGATCGAGCCGATGCGCAACGATCGCGAACAGATCATCATATCTGAAATTCCTTACCAGGTGAACAAGTCGACGATGATCGAGAAGATGGCCGATCTGGTGCGCGAAAAGCGCATCGAGGGCATCTCGGACCTGCGCGACGAGAGCGACCGCGACGGCTACCGCGTCGTCGTCGAGCTCAAGAAGGACGCCAATGCCGACGTCATCCTGAACCAGCTCTACCGCTACACGCCGCTGCAGACCTCGTTCGGCTGCAACATGGTGGCGCTCAATGGCGGTAGGCCGGAGCAGATGACACTGCTCGACATGCTCAGGGCCTTCATCGCCTTCCGCGAGGAAGTGGTGAGCCGCCGTACCAAGTTCCTGCTCCGCAAGGTGCGCGACCGGGCCCATGTATTGGTCGGCCTCGCGATCGCCGTTGCCAATATCGATGAAGTCATTGCGCTCATCCGCCGCGCGCCCGATCCGCAGACTGCGCGCGAGCAATTGATGGAGCGCCGCTGGCCGGTGCAGGATGTCGAGGCGCTGATCCTGCTGATCGACGACCCGCGTCACAGGGTCAACGAGGACGGCACCTACAATCTCTCCGAGGAGCAGGCCCGCGCCATCCTCGAGCTGCGCCTGCAGCGCCTGACCGCCCTTGGACGCGATGAAATCGGCGACGAACTCAACAAGATCGGCGCCGAGATCAAGGATTATCTCGATATCCTGTCTTCGCGGCTCCGCATCATGACGATCGTCAAGGACGAACTCGCGGCCGTGCGCGACGAATTCGGCACACCGCGCCGCACGCAGATCATCGACGGCGGTCTGGAAATGGACGACGAGGACCTGATCGCGCGCGAGGATATGGTCGTCACCGTGTCGCATGCCGGTTACGTCAAGCGTGTGCCGCTGACCACCTATCGCGCCCAGCGCCGGGGTGGCAAGGGCCGCACGGGTGTCACCACGCGCGACGAGGATTTCGTCAACCGCGTGTTCGTGGCCAATACCCACACGCCGGTGCTGTTCTTCTCTTCACGCGGCATCGTCTACAAGGAGAAGGTCTGGCGCTTGCCGATCGGCACGCCGACCTCGCGCGGCAAGGCTTTGATCAACATGCTGCCGCTGGAAAAAGGCGAACGCATCACCACCATCATGCCGCTGCCCGAGGACGAGGACAGCTGGGCCAATCTCGACGTCATGTTCTCGACGACACGCGGCACCGTGCGCCGTAACAAGCTCAGCGATTTCATCCAGGTCAACCGCAATGGCAAGATCGCGATGAAGCTGGACGAGGAGGGCGACGAGATCCTGTCGGTCGAAACCTGCAATGGTCCCGATTCGCTGATCGGCGATCCCGGCGACGACGTACTGCTGACCACCGCGCTTGGCCAGGCGATCCGCTTCTCGGTCGATGAGGTTCGTGTCTTTGCCGGCCGCAACTCGATCGGGGTGAGGGGCATAACGCTCGCCGAAAACGACCGCCTGATCTCGATGACGATCCTCGGCCATGTCGATGCCGAGGCGTCCGAACGCGCTGCCTACCTCAAGCGATCGGCTGCCGAACGCCGCGCCATGGGCGTCGACGAGGAGGATATTCAGCTCGTCGGCGAAGAGGTCTCTGAAGACGGTGACATCAGCGACGAACGCTATGTCACGCTGAAGGCGCTCGAGCAATTTGTGCTGACCGTCTCGGAAAAAGGCTACGGCAAGCGGTCGTCGTCCTACGATTTCCGCATCTCGGGTCGTGGCGGCAAGGGCATCCGCGCCACCGACACGTCGAAAACCAACGAGATCGGCCAGCTTGTCGCGGCTTTCCCCGTGGAAGAGGGCGACCAGATCATGCTTGTCTCGGATGGCGGCCAGTTGATCCGCGTGCCTGTCAACGGCATCCGCATCGCCAGCCGCGCGACCAAGGGCGTCACGATCTTCTCGACGGCCGCCGGTGAAAAGGTGGTCTCGGTCGAGCGGATCAGCGAACCGGAGGACGAGGAAGAGATAGCCGTCGAAGGTGAAGCGCCTGCCGTCGAGGGCGACACGCCTGCTCCAGAAGCTGATGAGGGCGAAACGCCAGAGGCGTGATCGAACGACGTCAAGATGATGAAAACGCCCGCGAAGCACTGCTTCGCGGGCGTTTTCATTGGATCTTGTCAGACCTCATGCGCTCGCCAGTTTCAGCCCAACGACGCCGATCACGATCAATGCAATGCAGACCAGCCGCATGGCCGTCGCAGGATCGCCGAAGGCGAGAATGCCGAGCGTGGCGGCGCCTACCGCGCCGATACCGGTCCAGATCGCGTAAGCCGTGCCGACGGGAATCGTGCGGAGCGAAAGCGACAGGCAGGCCATGCTGATCGCGAGAAGCAAGACGGCGAGAAATGCGAATTTCAGATTGGCGAAATTGTCCGACTGCTTGAGCGCATAGACCCAGCCGATTTCGAACAAACCAGCGATGAGAAGCAGTATCCAGTTCACGTGACCCTCCTTGGGCGGCAGGGTCGTCCCCGATCATGTCCGGAAGGTGCGGGGTCGTCCCCGCGAGACAGACGAGACTATATGACCGGGGAATTTCGCGGTCAATCGTGTCATCGGCACGGCTGATGGTCCATCATGGCAAGGCGGTCACGTCGATATGATCGGGTGCGAGGCCCAGTCGCGCGCGTTCCGCCATCAGTTCGAAGGCGCTCTCGATGTGCCTGGCCATGCGCTCGGGATTGAAGATCGGCGAACTTGCGCGGGCGGCTTCGAGCTTGGCTCGAATTGGCGACAGCGTTGCCGGATCGTTCGCAAAGCCGCTGGCAAGCATGCAATATGCGCCATCGTCGTCAGCAGCCAGATCTTCGACGCCGCATGCCCTGAGCAGGCTCCAGCTGACGCGCGATTGATAGGCCCGGCCCTTGACGGTGAGCACCGGAAGTCCCGCGCGCAGCAGATCGGCGGTCGTCGAATGGCCATTGTAGGGAAGCATGTCGAGCGCGAGATCGGCGAGCCGGGCGCGGCTCAGATAGTCCTCGATCGAGGCCACTTTGCCGGTCAGGACGATGCGCGACTCGTTGATGCCTTGCCTGTGGAATTCGGCGAGCAGGTTGCGACGGGTAAAGTCGTCGTCGCCGCAAAGCATCCAGAACATGGCCTCCGGTGCGTCGCGCAGAATCCGGCACCAGAGATCCATGACCCGGGGCGTCATTTTGTTCATCCCGTTGAAGGAGGCGAAAACGAAGCGATCGTCCGGCAGGCCCCAATTGTTGCGCGACTGCGTCTTTATCTGCCCGGCATCGAAGGCGCGGTTCGGCATCTGGACCTCAGGCAGGCGGCAGAGCCTTTCCTCGTAATGTGGCTTCGAACTGTCCGGTGTGACGATCCGGTCGGAAATGACGTAGTCGATATCAGCACCCGTCACGGTGCCGGGATAGCCGATATAGGTCGCTGTGACAGGCGCGTCCGTGAGCTGCATGATGTTCTGCCGTGCGCCTTGGGTATGCCCCTTGAGGTCGACAAGAATATCGATTTTCTCATCCGAAATCGCCTCGGCGGCGGCTTCATCGCTCAGGTCCCTGATCGGCACCACGCCCTGGCGCATCCATTCCGGCCATTGGTTCTGGTACTTTCGGGCGTTGATGCCCGTGTAGCAGAAGAAGCGGAAATCGAAACGCGCGCGATCATGGTGGCGCAGCACGGACTCGAGCACCTGCATGACGATATAATGGCCAAATTCATCCGAGATATAGCCGATCCGCAGCTTTTCGCCGCGTGGCGAGATAGGGCGGCGCACGGGGCGGGGCGTAGGAATCGACGTCTTCCGCAGGGCGAGATAACGCGATTCTTGCGATGGCTTGGCAAGCTCGATTTCGTCCTCGCACCAATAAAGCCGCCTGAGCACCGGCTCGGAGACGAACAGCTCCTCGGCGGATGGCGTGCGCGGCACCCGCATCAGCAGGTCGAACTCCCGCATGAGGGGGAAATCGCAGACGGCGCGGGCCAACGAATACATTTCCACCCTGAAGCCGATTTCTGCGGGAAAACGCTTGGCGCCTTCCACGACGGCGCCATACAGGCGCTCCTTGTCGCCGGCGCGCCTGTAGAAAGCGACGAGAAAATTGAAATGCTGGGGACGGGACCGGTCGAGATGAGCCAGTAGGGGTTCGAGCTCACCGACATGGTTCTGGCGCAACATTGCCTGGAGAATGTCGAGAATTAGCGGCTGCTCGGCCTGGCCGGCAACAATCACCTCCGCGCCGATCGCGGCAAGACGCTCATCATTTGCGGTGCGCTGGTAGAGGGTGGTTGCGAATTTGAGGAAAAAGCTCCGCTTGGGAGGTATCAATTCGGCGAGGAGTTCAAATCGTTCCGCCGCTGCGTCCAGATTGCAAAGCTTGAGATGGGTATTTGCCAGCAGCGCCGCGATCCGTGAATCGGAACGGACGCCGGTCTCATCGATGGACGCCAGCTGATTCAGGGCGTCAGGCAGATTGCCGCATTCGTAAAGCGCGAGTGCTTCATTATAGATCGTCTCTATGGGACGTGCTGCGCGTTGCGCGGAGAAAGTGGACAAGATCGAAATCCGCGTTGCCGAGTCGTTCGAAGACTATCGGGGCGCAATGGCGCGGGGCTTGTGTAGAAGCGGACAAGAAAAAACCGGACGGGCAGGGGAAGCCGTCCGGTTTTCTAAATAGCGCGGGAACAAGGGGGAGGGAGGGGAAACCCGCGCTGGGGGGAGGTCTTGAACTTTATCAGAAGGCCATGCGGCGAGCGGATGCTTCCTTGAGGCCTTCGGTTTCGCGGATCGAGACGACGATGGACGACACCGCCGTTGTCACGAACATGGCCATGATTAGGCCTGCCGTCAGGGAAAGTGTTATGTACATCATGTCAGTCGTCCTCTTTAGCGTCTCGTCGCTTGCTTGATGTTGTTATCTCACCAATCGAGCGTCGCTGCTGTTTCCAATGTAACAGGCCACTAAATTTTTCTTCAGCTGCCGTTCCGAACTTGATGCCCATTAAGCATCCCGGCCCTGAAACCGCTCTGAACGCCGTATTCATCAAACGTTCATCGGAAGAATTGGTTTCCAAGCGGGCAAAAGTTTTCGGCGTTAAGAGAATTTGGCGCGATTGCGATTTTTTAGCGCTTGCCATACGTATCAGTCAGGCGACGATGACTTGAAATTTGCATAGCGATATCGGGGACAGGCATGGGGAAGTTTTCGCGGCGCGCACTGCTGACCGGCGTGTCGGCTGCGGCCGGTTTGGCGGCTGGCCGCTGGTTCCTGCAGCCCAAGAGCGCAAAGGGGCCGAAATATCCGGCCTATGACAGCTTCGCCGAGGCGGATGGCCGGGTTCTCAACGACGCCAGCCAGATGAACCCTACCAAGATCTATAAGCACATGACGATCAATAGTGGGCTCGATACCGAATACACAAATCGGATTCGGGCGGTGCTTTCCGATGCGGTCGATAACGATCGGCCCTTCATGGCCAGCACCGCGCGGCATTCCATGGGTGGCCACAGCCTGCCGGAGGACGGACTGGCGCTGACGCTGTCACAGACATGGCTCGAGGCGGACAAGGCAAAGAAGACCTACCGGGTCGCCGCCGGGACGCGCTGGTCGAGAGTCATCACTGAACTCGACAAGATCGGCTTTTCGCCAGCGGTCATGCAATCCAACAACGATTTCGGCGTTGCCAGTACATTTTCAGTCAATGCCCATGGCTGGCCGGTGCCTTTCGGGCCGATGGGCAGCACGGTCCGCTCGCTTCGGCTGATGCAGGCCGATGGCGACGTCATAAAATGCTCCCGCGAGAGCAATCCGGAGATTTTCGCCCATGCCATGGGCGGCTACGGTCTGATGGGCATCATTACCGACCTGGAACTCGACATGGTTCCCAATGCGCTGCTGACGCCGACCTACCAGCCGATGCGGGGCGCTGAAGTCGGGCAGAATTTTGCCAATGCGCTTGCCGCCGATCCGACGATCCAGATGGCTTACGGCCGGCTCGACGTCTCGCTCGACCGCTTCTTCGACGACGGCATGCTGATCACCTATCGGCCGAGCGCCGATCAGAGCGCTTTGCCGGTAGCGACCGGGTCAGGCGTGATTTCCAACCTGTCGGCGCCGATCTTCCGGTCGCAGCTGGACTCCGACATCGCCAAGCATCTACGCTGGTGGACCGAAAGATCGCTAGGCTCGCGACTCGTCGGAGATTCCACTCGCAACACCCTGATGAACGAACCGGCCGTGACCCTCGACGATGGCGACCCGGACCGCACTGACATTCTGCACGAATATTTCGTGGCGCCGGAACGGTTCTCGGAATTCGTCCAGCATTGCCAGGCGGTTATCCCGGCGTCTTACCAGCAGCTTCTCAACATCACGGTACGCTATGTGAAGGCCGACAAGGACAGCGTGCTCGCTTATGCGCCGGTCCCTCGCATCGCATCCGTTCTGTTGTTCTCACAGGAGAAAACCGTGCGTGCCGAGACCGACATGGCACGGATGACCCATGAGCTGATCGAGCGCGTACTCTCGATCGGCGGCAGCTACTATCTGCCATATAGGCCGCATGCGACGCTCGATCAATTCAAGCGAGCCTATCCGCGCGCCGCTGAATTCGCCGCCAAGAAACGCGAACTCGACAAGGCCGTGACCTTCCGCAACCGATTCTGGGACAATTACCTGTCCAAGGTCTGAGGAGTATGACCATGAACCGCCTGAGGCTGATCGCTTTCGTCTACTTCCTCGTGCTGCTTTTCGCAGCCTCGCTCAATTACCTGCCATTCATTCCAGTCGTCGATGGCAAGACCTTTGGCATCTTCGCGCTGGATATCTATGATGATGGCCTGCATCTCGTCTCCGCGCTCTGGGCGGGCATCTCGGCCTGGCTGGGTGCGCGGGCGTCGCGCGCCTTCCTGCTCTATTTCGGCTTGCTCTATTTCGGTGACGGGTTCCTGGGCCTGATCACCGGATCGGGCTATCTCGATCTCGGCATTATCAATTACGGCATCCAGGATCTGCCGTTCGGCTTCAAGATCATGGCAAACATTCCGCATCTCGGCCTGGGCGGCATTGCGGTCATCTCGGCGATCCTGTTTCGCAGGGATGCCGTCTGATGCGGTTCATTTTCAAGCTGTTCAAATGGCTCGCCGTATTGCTGATTCTGCTGGTGATTGGCGTGGCAAGCCCGATCGCCTATGTCGAACTGGCGTGTCACGCGCCGGTGACAAGCGACCCATACAAGCCGCTGATCACCGATGCCGCCTTCCAGCGCAAGGAGGCCAACACCTACCTGACCTATCCGGAATGGCATATCGTCTATGCCTATGACGGGATCGCCGAGGCATTGAAAACAGGCGACGAATACGAGTTCAGCTACATCCCGAGCGTGTGGAACTTCTGGAAATCCACCTGCGCGCTGACAGGCATCGCCGACCGGCACGGCGGCGCCGACGGCCCGACGCGGACGATGATTTACACGATCGGCGCGAGCTTCACGCTCGAAATGGGTTTGAAGGGCGCTTATGAGGAAACCGTCGGCCGGATATTCGCGGGCGTTCGCGGACCGGTGAAGACGCCGCAAGACGAGGTGGCGAGCGCGATGGCGGTGGACTATGCCGCCTTCCTGCGCCAGACGCCCTGGTACAAGTACGATTTCGAAAAGCAGGTGGATGCGCTCTGGGCCGCACCGATGACCGACCCCACACGCGGCTGGGAGCGCCGGCTGGCGCTGGGTGGCGAGTGGAAGGCCAAGACGCTTTATGCCGGCGGCATCGCAGCAGGTGTAGCGGAAATCGGCGTGGCGAAGCTCGAGATTCGCTCCGTGGTATCGGGTCTGTCGGCCGATCAGCTGAAGCAAATTCCGGACATCAAAGTGATCAGTGAGCAGGCCGATGGCACGCTAGTTGAAACGCCGCGCTATGACAGCTTCACAAAAATCCTGATCGCAATCGCCAAAGCAGGCGGGCAAATCCGCGAAATCGCTGGAAACGATGACATCATGATCAGCGCAACGGTCGAGCCCGAGAAGGAATATACCGGTCCCGGCGATGTGATCGCCCGCATCGGCCGCGAGGGTTTTGTGACCGAGCGCGTGCTGGTGAACATGAAGGTCGCGGAGTTGGCCGGCGTGCTCGCATCCCAACCACTTGCGGACCCTGGCCTGGAGCATGTTTTCGACTATTAAGGCGATCGATTGATGCGCATCATCAAGACCCTGGCTGGCATTGTCGCGATCGGGGCGGCAGCAATATTGCTGCCGGCGATTATCCTGCCCGCCGCGGGGCCGGCGCAGTCCGCGCGCGTGGTATTCGCAAGGTCTCCCGATCCTGCCGGTCTTCCCGAGGGATTATCGATCGAAAGTTGGGATGGACGTTTCGCCGTGCTACAGGGGGTGGATGCAGCGGCAGCGCGGCGGCTCTATGCCTGGGGTGCGGTAATCGTCTATCCGGTCCGGCCGTCAGGCTGCATACCAATTGGTGCATAAAGAAAACCGGACGGCGAGGGGGCACCGTCCGGTTTATGCGAAAGCGCGGGTGGGGAGGGGGAGGCACCCAGGCGCTTTACGGGAGGTCAGAGCGCCGCTCGGCGCATGGTATCTTTCACGGCTTCATTTTCTCGGATTGCATTGACGACGGAGGAAACAGCCGTTGCAACAAACATGACTGCAATCAAACCTGCCATCAAAGTGAGCGTCGCATACATCATCGTCGTCTTCCTCAAGTCCGTGTGGCGCCGGGTTCCACGAGGCCGTTATCTCATGACTGGAACCCGGATTGCTGTTTCCGGGGGAACAGGCTTTGGTGTCTTGGCTTTCGTCCTGACCCAACCGTTCCGCTAACTTGAGATCAATTAACCACACTCCGGCTGAAATCGTCCTGAATGGATCGTTCATCTGGCGTTCAGGTTCCAGGGCACAGGCCGCAAACGCCTGAAAATCAGTTGCATGGGGCAATTTTCCGTGACACAAGGCGCTGCGAAAAACCTGAGAGCGCCACGGCACGCCATGACGAAAGCCTTCTATCCCGGTTCATTCGATCCGCTGACCAACGGCCATCTCGACGTGCTGATTCAGGCGCTCGCCATGTCCGCGAAGGTGGTTGTCGGCGTCGGGATCAATCCCAACAAGCAGCCGGAATTCAGTTTCGAGGAACGCGCGAGCCTGATCAAGGAGTCGCTCGCCGAGGAATTGCCGGAGCGGGCGGGCGACGTCGAAATCGTCTCTTTCGAAGGCTTGGTGGTGGAAGCTGCGCGAAAATTCGACGCGAAAATCCTCATTCGTGGCCTGCGCGACGGCACCGATCTCGATTACGAAATGCAGATGGCGGGAATGAACCGGCAGATGGCCCCGGACGTTCAAACGGTGTTCCTGCCGGCAGCACCGGCGTCACGGCCCATTACGGCCACATTGGTCCGCCAGATCGCATCCATGGGCGGTGACGTCAGTGCGTTCGTACCCGGTCCGGTGTTTGCGGCCCTCAAGAAAAAACACAGATCCTGAGCCTTCAGGAAGGGAGTATCATGAACATATTCAAATCGATCGCAGCGTGTCTCGTGCTTTTCCTGGGTCTCTCGGCTTCGGCTTTCGCCGCCGATACGCTCACCATCCAGCTCAAGGACGGCCCGGTGGTCGTCCAGTTGATGCCCGATGTGGCGCCGCAGCACGTCAAGCGGATCAAGGAACTCGCAAAGAAGGGCGCCTATGACAATGTCGCCTTCCACCGCGTGATCGACGGCTTCATGGCCCAGACCGGCGATGTGCAGTTCGGCAATATGGCAAACGGCTTCCAGCCGGATCGCGCCGGCACCGGCGGTTCCGATTTGCCCAACCTGCCCGCTGAATTCTCCAATGTGCCCTTCGAGCGCGGCGTGCTCGGCATGGCGCGGTCGCAAGACCCGAACTCGGCCAATTCGCAGTTCTTCATCATGTTCGCACCCGGCGATTTCCTGAACGGCCAGTACACGGTCGTCGGCAAGGTGGCTTCGGGCATGGAATTCGTCGACAAGATCAAGCGCGGCGACCAGGACAACAATGGTTCGGTGGCCGACCCTGACCGTATGGTCAAGGTCACGGTCGGCGAATAAGATTTCAAAGCAAGGAGATAAGACATGGCCGAGATCAAGGATCCGGAAAACACCCTCATCGTGGAAACCACCAAGGGCAAGGTCGTCATCGAAATGATGCCGAATGTGGCCCCCGACCACGTCACGCGGATCAAGGAGCTGGCGCGCGAAGGCGCCTATGACGGCGTCGTCTTCCACCGCGTCATCCCCGATTTCATGGCGCAGACCGGCGACGTGAAGTTCGGCAAGAAGGGCGGCAAGGATTTCAACCCCGGCCGCGCCGGCATGGGCGGCTCGGAAAAGCCTGACCTCAAGGCGGAATTCTCGGCGATCAGCCATATCCGCGGCACCTGCTCGATGGCGCGCTCGCAGAGCCCGAACTCGGCCAATTCGCAGTTCTTCATCTGCTTCACCGAAGCGCCCTGGCTGAACAAGCAGTATTCGGTCTGGGGCCAGGTCATCGAAGGCATGGACAATATCGACAAGATCAAGAAGGGCGAGCCCGTCTCCGATCCGGACTCGATCATCTCGGTAAAGGTCGCCGCCGACGTCGCAGCCTGATCGAAGCCTATGGACATCAGCCGCTCCGGGGCTTATGCGCCGGGGCGGTTTTCTTTTGGGCGAGACATGCGCGTAGACCTCTTCGATTTTGACCTGCCGGACGATCGGATCGCGCTGAGACCGGCCAATCCGCGCGATTCCGCGCGGCTGCTGGTGGTCGATCCGCATGCTTCGTCCTTGCAGGATAGGCACGTCGGCGATCTCGTCGATTTCCTCCATCCCGGCGATGCGCTGGTCTTCAACGACACCAAGGTGATCCCCGCCCAGTTGGAGGGTGTTCGCGAGCGCGACGGCAACCAGTCCACCGTCTCGGCGACACTGCATATGCGCATCGGGCCAGATCGCTGGAAGGCCTTCGCGCGGCCAGCGAAGCGCATCAAGGCCGGCGATCGCATCCGCTTCGGGCACAATGGCGATGTCTGCATGTTGGGCACGCTTGATGCGACGGTCGAGGAGAAGGGTGAGGCGGGCGAGGTGACCCTGCGCTTCGATTTCCACGGTCCGGCGCTGGACGAGGCCACCGCCACCGTCGGACACATTCCGCTTCCGCCCTATATCGCCTCCAAGCGCGACGAGGACGAGCGGGACCGCGCCGATTACCAGACGATTTATGCAAGGGAAGAGGGGGCTGTCGCCGCCCCCACCGCCGGCCTTCACTTTACGCCACAACTGTTTGAAAAGCTGGACCAAAAAGGCGTCGAACGGATCTTCGTGACGCTGCATGTCGGGGCGGGAACCTTCCTGCCCGTCAAGGCGGACGACACCGAAGATCATGTGATGCATTTCGAAAGCGGTTATATCGATTCCCCGACCGCCGAAAAACTGAATGCGGTCAAGGCGCGAGGCGGGCGGCTAATTTCAGTTGGCACGACATCGCTCAGGCTCCTCGAAAGCGCGGCGGACGAGACTGGCCTGATCCAGACCTGGTCGGGCGCTACCGACATTTTCATCACGCCTGGCTATCGTTTCCGCGCGGTCGACATGCTCTTCACCAATTTCCATCTGCCGCGCTCAACGCTTTTCATGCTGGTTTCAGCGTTTTCGGGTACCGAGACGATGAAAGCGGCCTACACCCATGCAATCCAGACCGGCTATCGCTTCTATTCCTACGGCGATGCCAGTCTCCTGTTCCGGAAAGAGCCATGAATACCGAATTCAAGTTCACGCTGCTCAAGACCGACGGCAAGGCGCGGCGAGGGGAGGTTTCCATGCCGCGCGGCACCATCCGCACGCCGGCCTTCATGCCGGTCGGCACGGTGGGCACGGTCAAGGCTATGTATCTCGACCAGGTGCGCGACACCGGCGCCGATATCATCCTCGGCAATACCTATCATCTGATGCTGCGGCCCGGCCCGGAACGTGTGGCACGCCTCGGCGGCCTGCATGAGTTGATCCGCTGGCCGCATCCGATCCTGACCGATTCCGGCGGTTTCCAGGTCATGTCGCTGTCAGGCCTCAGGAAGCTCGACGAGAAGGGCGTAACGTTCAAGAGCCATCTCGACGGCGCCCTGCACCACATGTCGCCGGAGCGGTCGATCGAGATCCAGGGCATGCTCGATTCCGATATCCAGATGCAGCTCGACGAATGCCTTGCCCTTCCTGCGGAGACGAAGGAAATCGAGCGCGCCATGGAAATGTCGGTGCGCTGGGCCGAGCGCTGCAAGATCGCTTTCGGCGACCAGCCGGGCAAGGCGATGTTCGGCATCGTCCAGGGCGGCGACAATTCCGATCTGCGCGTGAAAAGCGCCGAGGCGCTCAAGGCGCTCGATCTCAAGGGCTATGCGATCGGCGGGCTGGCGGTCGGCGAGCCGCAGCACGTGATGCTGGAGATGATCGACACGGTCAATCCACACCTGCCGGCCGAGAAACCACGCTATCTGATGGGCGTCGGCACGCCCGACGACATATTGAAATCGGTGGCGCGCGGCATCGATATGTTCGATTGCGTGATGCCGACGCGCGCCGGCCGCCACGGCCTGGCCTTCACCCGGCGCGGCAAGGTCAATATCCGCAATGCCCGGCACGCCGAGGACATCCGCCCCCTCGACGAGGAATCGTCATGCCCGGCGGCACGGGATTATTCGCGCGCCTATCTGCATCATCTCGTGCGCTCGAACGAAGCGCTCGGCGGCATGCTGCTGACCTGGAATAATCTGAGCTACTACCAGGATCTGATGAGCGGCATCCGCAAGGCAATAGACGAGGGCCGCTTCGCCGAGTTTATGGCGCAGACGCAGGAAGAATGGGCGAGGGGTGACCTCGCCCCGGTTTGATCGCGAACCCGGGCGTGCGCCCTATTCCCTGAACGTACCCATCTTCTTCGCCGTGAATGTGGCGAGCACGTCCATTAGAACAGGGTTCAGGCAGTCATAGGGCTCGAGCCCCAATTCCTTGAACCGCGCCCGGATCCCGTCCATCTTCGACGGGCTGACACCGGATTCGATCACCGACGACACGAAGGCCGCAAAGCCCGGCGCCGCGGAACCGGCTTCGGCGAACCGTTCCGGATGGACGAAGCTCAATCCCTTGAAAGCATGCTCCTTTTCGACAGGACCATACATGTGCACGCCGCATTCCTTGCAGGCATGACGCAGGATGAGCGCCGAGGGATCGACGACCGCGAGCTTGTCGCCATTTTCGGTGACTTCGATATTGTCGGTGCCGGTGACGGCGACGACCGAGAAGATCGCGCTAGCCGGCTTCCAGCACTTGGTGCAGCCGCAGGCATGATTATGGGCGACGTCGCCCTTGATCTTCAGGCGGACGGTTCGTGTCGTGCACAGGCAACTCAGCGTGCCGCCCGCAAAATTCCCGGTGCCGGCTTTGACACCATTGTCGATAGAAGGATGCAATGCGACTGCCATGGTATTTCCTCCCGTTGATATAGCTCCAACCCGGAAAGAGTGTTTCATGAGATTGGCATGTTGGCAAAGTGAAAAAATTCTTCGTGATGTCGGGAGATGCGTTTCATTGACGTCCTAGGCCTATAACGCCCGCCGGGCTCGATATTCAGGAGATTATCATGCGAAAGATCACTGCAGCCGTTTTCGTCAGCCTCGATGGCGTCATGCAGGCGCCGGGCGGCCCGGATGAAGACACCGCTGGCGGCTTCACGGCCGGCGGCTGGACATTCCACTATTTCGACGAGGCCACCGGCAGCGTCATGGGCGAACTTTTCGACAGGAAATTCGACCTGCTTTTGGGCCGCAAGACCTACGACATCTTCGCCGGCTACTGGCCCAAGCAAGGCGCTGACGACCCGATCGGCAAGCTTTTCAACAGCGTCAAGAAATATGTCGCGACACGGGGCAACAAGACGTTCGACTGGGCCAACAGCCAGTCACTGGGGAGCGATGTCGTATCGGCCTTGCGTGAACTCAAGGCGAGCGATGGTCCGGAGCTTCTGATCCAGGGCAGTTCGGACCTGATCCAGACCCTGATCAAACATGACCTGATCGACGAATACCGTATGCTGATATTCCCGGTTCTGCTCGGCAAGGGAAAGCGCCTGTTCGGCGACGGCACGGTCACGCAGGCTCTAACCCTCACGGAACACCGGACATTTCCGAACGGCGTGATGCTGGCGACCTATGTCCCGGCCGGCGAACTGAAGACCGGATCGTTCGTGTGACAAGAGGATCCGGCGGCTTCTTCCCGTAACGTGACATAAGCCATCATGTTTTGAGACGATCAGTACCGAGGAGGGCGGAAACGCCTTCCTCATTTCGGTTCGTCATGTCATAGCGTCACTTGGCAAACGACAGGACGAAAGACGTGACCAGAGAAGACGTGATGGACGCGCTTAGAGTGATGCGCGAGCTGTTTCCCGAGACTCCGCTCCAGCATAATCAGCATCTTAGCAACCGCTACGGCGCCGATGTGTGGTTGAAACGCGAGGATCTCAGCCCGGTCCGTTCCTATAAAATTCGCGGCGCATTCAATTTCATGCGCAAGGTGATCGACCGGGACGGGCAGGGGCCCACATTCGTCTGCGCGTCGGCGGGCAATCACGCGCAGGGCTTTGCCTATGTCTGCCGGCATTTCGGCGTGCCGGGTGTGGTCTTCATGCCGGTCACCACCCCGCAGCAGAAGATCGACAAGACCCGCATTTTCGGCGGTGCGTTCATCACTATCAAGCTGGTCGGCGACTTCTTCGACCAGTGCTATGCGGCGGCGCTGGATTATGCCGACAAGACGTTGGGCCTCATGGTGCCGCCGTTCGATCATCCCGATATCATCGAGGGTCAGGCGACGGTTGCGGCCGAGATCATGGCGCAGCTGCCCGCCGAAACGCATCCGGACTATGTCGTCATGCCGGTCGGTGGTGGCGGATTGTCGTCCGGCGTCACGAGCTTCCTGCGCGAGGAACTGTCGGACAACGCTTTCGTTTTCGCCGAGCCGGCCGGTGCCCCAAGCCTGAGGAAGAGCCTGGAGGCGGGCGCCATCGTGACCCTCCCCAAGGTCGACAATTTCGTCGATGGTGCCGCGGTGGCGCGCATAGGCACGCACAATTTCGATGCGCTTTCCGGCTTTTCGCCCAAGCAGGTACGGCTGGTATCCGAAAACGCCATCTGCGTCACCATCATCGATATGCTCAATGTCGAGGGTGTGGTTCTGGAGCCTGCCGGTGCGCTGGCGATCACCACGCTCGACAGCTTTGCCCCTGAACAGCTGAAGGGCAAGACGGTCGTCTGCATCGTCTCCGGCGGAAATTTCGATTTCGAACGTTTGCCCGACGTGAAGGAGCGCGCCATGCGCTATGCCGGGCTGAAGAAGTATTTCATCCTCAGACTGCCGCAGCGCCCCGGCGCGTTGCGCGACTTTCTCGAAATGCTCGGACCTGACGACGACATCGCCCGGTTCGAATATCTCAAGAAGTCGGCGCGAAATTTCGGCTCCATCCTGATCGGTATCGAGACCAAGCACCGCGCGAACTTCGACACGCTCGTCAAGCGGTTCGACGATGCAGGCCTCGGCTTCGAGGACATCACCGAAAACGAGATCGTCGCCAATCTGATTATTTGAATGGCAGGCGAGGGTTCGCCGGCTTGAAAGAGTGTCCGGGTGGTCTCGTTCGGCTACATACAAAGATCGCATAAGATAGATTATGGAACTCGAGCTTGCACATTGAAACGCCTGATCATTCCGCGGCGTCGCGAACCTGCGGCCATCGGATGATCGCCTGATGCCCTGTTTCTGTCAGTCGATAGACACCCTTGCCCATGCGCTCGAACCATCCATAGACATTGCTCAGCATGATCCTGCCAGCGTCCGGCGCCAGCGCCTTGATATCCCTCGGACGCAGCGGACCGTCCTTCAGGGCATCCGCGCAGATCAGCGCCTGCTGGCGATAGGCCGTCATGATCGGCGCCTTGGAGCCGCCGCCGACCGTCGGGTCACCACGGCGACGTTGATGCTCGCGAACCAATCTCGTTTTCCGCTTGGGATTGGTGCGCGGCATTGGCGATACCGAACTGACGATGATACTGACATCGCCTTGGTCAGAGACGCCTAGCATGCCGATGCCGAGCCGGCGGCAGAGATCGCGGTAGCGTTTGTCGCTCTCACGGCCTTTGCCCCTGGCAGAGACTCTGGCGGCAATCCAGACTTCGTCGGCAATCGACGCGCGATCGACGGCCTGCAGGATCAGGTCGAGATTGAACGTCATCTTGAGTTCGCAGATGACCACGACCGGCGGATCCCCATCCATCACGCCGACCAGGTCGCAATGGCCGACCTCGCCCTTGACCTCGTAGCCTGCGGCCGCGAGGAACGTCTTGACCGGCAGATAAAGCGAAGTTTCCATTGGTGCCGTTTGCGAACCAGAATCGTATGTAACAACCTACCAAGCACATGCTGGAATCACAAAGCCCGGGAATTGCGTCCCGGGCTTGGAAAACGATCTGGCAGAAGATGGATTACTGCGCCTTGGCTTTGTTCTGCGCGTCTTCAAGCTTCTTGCGGGCTTCCTCGGCCTTTTTCTGCATTTCTTCCTGCAACAGGCGCTGGCGCTCTTCGAGCTTGGACTGTTCCATGGCCGGGCCGTCGAAAATGCCCGTGAAGCCCTGAAGCGACATCTTGATCGGGTTCGGAGCGCGCTGGAAGTTGATCGAGGTGAACACGACTTCCTTGCCCTTCTTCAGGTTGGCGATCATGCCATCCGTCACCGGCATTTCGGTGATGCAGAGATCGGGCATGCACACAGCGTATTCAAGTTTGGAGCCCTTGCCGCCATCGATCTGCATCAACAGGCCGGGCGGGATGAGACGCGCCGAGGGAACGGACACCTGCATGAACTTGCGGTTGACCTTGCCCTTCACATCGATGATGGCCACGGCAGTGATGAGCTGTCCGGTGTTCGCGGTCATGATGTTGCGCACGGAGCAGACTTCGTTGCCGTCCTGCTTGTCGCAGACCTTGAACCAACCCTGCGGCTGCTGCTGCTGCGCGTTTGCTGTCACCGGCAGGGCGAGTGCCGCGGAAGCGAAAGTCAGCGCGGCAAAGCCAGTCCGCATGGTGGTCTTGAAATTCAAGCTCATAATATTTTCCCGTTTCGTGAACCCGTGGGCTGGCCGCATGGTTTGACCGCCCGAAACCTGCGCCCTCCTGACGGTCAAATGAGGCAAATACATGACCCAGAGGCGTTATGGAAGCACCTGTTACATCGGCGTTTGAAATATATCCAGCCTTTCTTCGGCTCGTAACGGTCATTTTCTTAATTTCCCCGCCAGCCGTTGGATATATGGGCCACAGTTGATAGATTCGGGCTCGCTGAATCGGCTCCAAACCCAAGGAATTGCCTGTGCTAAGACTGCTTTGCGCCCTTTTTCCGATCCTGCTTGCCGCGAGCCTTGCCGGGGCCGAACCGCTGCACGGGATTTCCATGCACGGGACCCCTGCCCTTGCGCCTGATTTCAAGCACTTTCCCTACGTCAATCCCGATGTGAGGAAGGGTGGCAGGATTTCCTATGGCGTCGTTGGCAGCTTCAACAATCTCAATCCCTTTATCATCAAGGGCAAGCGCACCACGGCGCGTGGCATGTGGGACCCGGAATTCGGTAACTTCGTCGTCGAACCGCTGATGATGCGCTCGAAGGACGAGCCGTTCACGATGTACGGGCTGCTTGCCGAGACCGTGGAATGGGATGATGCCCGCAGCTTCATCCAGTTCAACCTCAATCCCAAGGCGAGATGGTCCGACGGCAAGCCCGTGACGCCGGAGGATGTGATCTTCACCTTCGAACTGATGCGCGATCACGGCGCTCCGCCTTTTTCGACGCGGTTGATTGCCGGCAAGACGGCACTGGTCGAAACAATGGAGAAGGTGGGCGACCGATCCGTCCGCTTTACGCTCTCCAGGGACGCATCGCGGGAACTGCCGCTGCTCCTGGCGCTTTCGCCAATCCTGCCGAAGCATGCGACCAAGGTGGAAGGCTTTGAACAGACGACATTGACACCTCTACTGGGCTCCGGGCCGTATCTGGTCAAGCAGGTGAAGCCGGGTGAGAAGATCGTCTACAAGCGCGATCCGGATTACTGGGCCAAGGATCTGCCGTCCAAGGTCGGCATCGACAATTACGACGAAGTGTCGGTCGAATATTTCCTGCAGGACAGCTCGCTGTTCGAGGCCTTCAAGAAGGGCGAGATCGATCTCTACCAGGAGGGATCACCCGCCAAGTGGAAACGGAGCTATGATTTCCCCGCCGTCACATCCGGCGCCGTGGTCAAGGAGAGCTTCAAGCCGCGCCTGCCGGCCAATATGTTCGCCATGGTCTTCAACACCAGGCGGCCGCTGTTTGCCGACCCGAAGGTGCGCGAAGCGCTGGCGCTGGCATTCGACTTCGAATGGGTCAACAAGAGCCTGTTCGAGAACACTTATACAAGGACCCAGAGCTTCTGGCAGAACTCCATTCTCTCGAGCCTAGACGTGCCGGCGAGCCCGCTGGAACTGCAGCTGCTGGGCGACGCAAAGGACCGGCTTTCGCCGGACGTCCTATCGGGCAAATATCGTCTGCCGGTGACGGACGCCTCCGGTCGCGACCGCAAAGTGCTGCGCCAGGCCTTCGACCTCTTCAAGTCCGCGGGCTACAAGATCGCAGGCGGCAGGATGCTAGGGCAGGATGGCAAGCCCCTCGCATTCGAGATTCTCGCACAGAACCAGGATCAGGAGAAGATCGCGCTTGCCTATCAGCGCAATCTCGCCGCACTTGGAATCGTGGTGACGATCCGTACGGTCGAGGACGCGCAATATCAGGAGCGAACCCAGACCTTCGACTACGACATGATCCTCAAGACCTATGCGGCCTCGCTTTCGCCGGGAATCGAACAGATGACACGTTGGGGCACGCGCACGCGCGACCTTCAGGGCAGCGACAATTTTGCCGGCGTATCGAACCCGGATATCGACCGGATGATCCAGCACATCCTGACGGCAAAGAGCGAGGACGAATTCGAGGCGGCCGTCCGGGCGCATGATCGCCTGCTGGTGTCAGGTCACTATCTCGTGCCGCTTTATCATATCGGTGAACAGTGGGTTGCCCGGCGCAAATATATCGATCACCCGGAATATCTGCCATTATACGGCGTATACCTGCCGGCATGGTGGGACGAGCGCGCGCAACAGGATCAATAAAGTGCAGCATATTCAAATCGATATCATATCCGACGTGGTGTGCCCGTGGTGCTATCTTGGCCAGAAGCGCCTCGCTCTGGCGCTGGAAGAAGTCAAGGAGTCGGTGGCTGCCGATATTGCGTGGAAACCCTATCAGCTGGAGCCCAACGCGCCGCCGGAGGGCTTCAACACCTTCGATTATCTCGCCAGGAAGATCGGCGGACCTGAACGCGTCAAGCAATCGCACGAGATGCTGAAAGGTCTGGGCGCCGAGATCGGCTTACCCTTCGAGCTCGAACGCGCCGGAATATTACCGAACACTTTGGATGCGCATCGCCTTCTCCATTGGGCTGGAAAAGCTGGGCCCGAGATCCAGGACAAAGTCGCGCACGCACTGTTCACCGCGAATTTCGTCGAAGGCCGGAATGTCGGCGATCATGCGGTGCTGGCGGATATCGCAGAGGCATGCGGCATGGACCGCGCCGAGGTCGAAAAACGCCTCGCTACCGACGCGGATCGCGATACGATCAGAAACGAGATCGCCAACGCCCAGCGCATGGGCGTAACCGGCGTGCCGTTCTTCGTCATCGACGGGAAGTACGCGATATCGGGCGCGCAGGGCGTGGATGTGTTTGCCAATGCGATCAGGCAGATCGCGGAGACGAAGGCGAAGACTTAAGCCGTCCTCTGCGCAATCCCCGCCATCTGCGTCATCACCTGTGCGGCTGCCGTGAGGCGCTTTTCCGGCCCTGCCAGATCGCGCGCCAGGAAGACGCTGTGATCGGGCCGGATTTTCGCGAGCGTACCCTGGCGCGAGATATACTCCACCAGACCTGCCGGATTGGGGAATTCGCGGCCGCGGAATTGCATCACGATGCCCTTCGGTCCGGCTTCCAGCTTCTCCACATTGGCGGTGCGGCAGAGTGACTTGATGTAGACGACCTTGAGCAGGCTTTCGACTTCCACCGGCATTGGGCCGAACCTGTCGATGAGCTCGGCGCCGAAGCCGTCGATTTCCTGCAGTTCCTTGAGTTCGCCAAGCCGGCGATAGAGCGACATGCGGAGATTGAGGTCGGGCACGTACTGTTCCGGGATCATCACGGCAGCACCGACCTGGATCTGCGGCGACCAGCCGGAATCCGAGATTTCCTCGTCGCCCTTGATCTCCATGACCGCTTCTTCCAGCATCTGCTGATAGAGTTCGAAGCCGACCTCTTTGATGTGGCCGGATTGCTCTTCGCCGAGCAGGTTGCCGGCTCCGCGCAGGTCGAGATCGTGGCTGGCAAGCTGGAAGCCTGCGCCGAGCGAATCGAGCGATTGCAGAACCTTGAGCCGCTTGTCGGCTGTTGATGTCAGCAGCCGGTTGACCGGCAGCGTGAAGAGCGCGAAGGCGCGCACCTTTGACCGCCCTACCCGTCCTCGGATCTGGTAGAGCTGCGCTAGGCCAAACATGTCGGCGCGATGCACGATGAGCGTATTGGCCGTCGGCACGTCGAGGCCGGATTCGACGATCGTCGTCGAAAGCAGCACGTCGTACTGGCCATCGTAGAAGGCGTTCATGATGTCGTCGAGTTCACCCGGCGGCATCTGGCCATGTGCCACCGCGACCTTGAGTTCCGGCACCGACTGTTTCAGGAACACATGGATCTCATCGAGATCGGCAATGCGCGGGCAGACATAGAAGCTCTGGCCGCCGCGATAGTGTTCGCGCATCAGCGTCTCGCGGATCACCAGCGGGTCGAACGGCGAGATGAAGGTGCGCACGGCCATGCGGTCGACCGGTGGCGTGGTGATCAGCGACAGTTCGCGCACGCCGGTCAGCGCCAGTTGCAAAGTGCGCGGAATCGGCGTCGCCGAGAGCGTCAGCACATGGACGTCGGATTTGAGTTCCTTCAGCCGCTCCTTGTGCTTGACGCCGAAATGCTGCTCCTCATCGATGATCAGCAGGCCGAGATTGGCGAATTTGACCCCAGTGCCGAGGAGTGCATGCGTGCCGACCACGACATCGACCTTGCCATCCGCGGCCGCCTTCTTGGTCTCGTTGAGTTCCTTGGCGCCCACCAGGCGCGAGGCCTGCCGCACCTTGATCGGAAAGCCGCGCAGCCGCTCGGTGAAGGTTTTGTAATGCTGGCGTGCCAATAGGGTGGTCGGCACAACCACGGCGACCTGGCCGCCATTCATGGCGGTTATGAAGGTCGCGCGCAGCGCCACTTCCGTCTTGCCGAAACCGACATCACCGCAGATCAGGCGATCCATTGGCTTGCCGGCGGCGAGATCGTCCTTCACCGCGTCGATCGCATTGGCTTGGTCGTCGGTCTCGTCATAGGGGAAGCGGGCGGCGAATTCATCGTAAAGCCCCTCGGGCGCCGCCAGCACCGGCGCGTGACGCATGGTGCGTGCCGCCGCGATCTTGATCAGGCCCTCGGCCATGGCGAGCAACTGCTTCTTCAGCTTCGCCTTGCGCGCCTGCCAGGCGACACCGCCGAGCTTGTCGAGCTGCGCTTCAGTGGCTTCAGAACCGTAGCGCGACAGAAGCTCGATATTCTCGACCGGCAGGAAAAGCTTGTCGCCACCGGCATATTGCAGTTCGAGACATTCATGCGGCGCACCGACCGCCTGGATCGTCGTCAGCCCCATGAAGCGGCCAATACCGTGCTCGGCATGAACCACGATGCTGCCCGCTTCGAGCGACGTCGCCTCGGAGATGAAATCGGCGGCGCGCTTCCGGCGCTTGGAACGGCGCACCAGCCGGTCGCCGAGAATGTCCTGCTCTCCGATGACGACCAGCCTGCCGGTCTCGAAGCCGCTTTCCAGCGACAGGATCGCCGAACCCGCCTCCCCGGTCTTGAGCTTCTGGACGTCGGCCAGGCTGGAAACCGGGACGACTTTCTCGAGCCCATGCTCGCCAAGCACCTGCAACAGCCGATCGAGCGAACCCTCGGACCAGCCGGAGATCACGACCTTGTCGCCCTTCGCCCGGTGATCCGCGACGTGACGGACGGCGGCCGAGAAGACGTTGACCCGCTCCTGGCTCTGGTTTTCGACGTTCTTAGCCCAGTGCATGCCGGGCTGGGCATCGACATTGACGACCTTTCGCGCTTCTCCTTCGGGCTCGTTGAATGCTGTCATGCGGATGGCGCCGCGTTCGCGCAACGATAGCATGACCTGCTCGCCGGAGAGATAAAGCTGGTCGGGCGGCACCGGCTTATAGGGGGCCGCCTGCATCGAGCCTTTCTGCTTGGCCGAGTCCTGACGCGCCTGGTAATAGTCGGCAATCAGCGTCGCGCGCTCGTTGACCGATTCCTGCAGGGTATTGTCGGCGACCAGCCGGAAGCCATCGAGATAATCGAACAGCGTATCGAGATGGTCGTAATAGAGCGGCAGCCAATGCTCCATGCCGGCAAAACGGCGGCCTTCGGAGATCGCCTGGTAGAGCGCGTCGTCACGGGTGGCGGCACCGAACATCGTCAGGTAGTTCTTGCGAAAACGGCTGATCATATCCGCGTTGAGCGACACTTCGCTCATCGGATTGACGGCGAGCGCCTTGGCAGTGCCGGTCGTGCGCTGCGTCGCTGGATCGAAGTAACGAATGGTCTCCAGCGTATCGCCGAAGAAATCGAGCCGCATCGGCTGCTCTGAATCCGGCATGAAGACATCGAGGATGCCGCCACGGACCGCGAACTCGCCCACCTCGCGCACCGTCGGGGTACGATCGAAGCCGTTGCGTTCCAGCTGAGCGGCAATGTCCTCCATGCGAATCTGCTGGCCCGCGCGCGCCGAGAACGTCATCGTGGCCATCGCCTCACGCGGCGGCAGCTTCTGGACCAGCGCATTGGCCGTCGTCAGCACGATCGCCGGATGCGGTTTGGACTGGAACGCGACAAGGCCGGCAAGCGAGGAGAGTCTCCGGGCGGAGACATCGGTGCCTGGGGATACGCGATCGTAAGGCAGGCAGTCCCAGCCCGGCAGTGTCAGTATCGGGATTTCAGGCGAATGGAAGGCCAGCATCTGCTCGATATCGGCCATATGCTGGCCGTCCGACATCACATAGGCGATCGGCTTGCCGCTCTGCGCGAGCTCGGCGAGCACCAGCGCTTCCATGCCCGGCGGCACGCTGCCGAGTGTGAAGCTCTTTTCGTCTGCAAGAATTTTGGCTGCTTCGAAATTGGAAATCATGTGCTGGCGGCGTCCGGTCTGAATGCTTCTTCCGGCCGGAAGGCACTGATGCGGGCGAAAAGCGGCGTGTTGAGGTGTTCCGGCAAGGCCTTCTCGCCGGATATCCAGTTGAAGAGATCGTTGTCGTCCTCGGTCAGGATCGCCTCGAACTCGTCGAGCTCCGCACCGGAGATACCGCGCAGTTCGTTATCGGCAAACTGGCCGAAGATCAGATCCATCTCGCGGATGCCGCGATGCCAGGCGCGGAACAGAATGCGCCGACGGCGCGGGTCGAGTTCGGCGCTGGTTCTTGTCGTGCCAGTCATGTCATGCCAGCCATGCGGTTCATTTCCATTCTCGTTCGGCGCTCTCTATATCCTCTGAAAACCGGCTTGTCAGCCTTGCCAATCAACGTTCCAACTGGGAAAAAAGCCCATGCGCCCTTCCCTTCTCGATCCGCTCTTCGCGTCACTGTCTTCCTTGCCCGGAATCGGGGCCAAGACGGGCGAGTTCTACGCGCGTCTGCTTGGCCGCGAGTCGATCGAGGATTGCCGCATCATCGACCTGATCTTTCATGCACCGTCAGCCGTCATCGACCGCCGCAAGCAGCCGGGGATCGCCTATGCGCCGCAGGGTTCGATCGTCACGGTTACCGCCCGTGTCGATCGCCACCAGCCCCCGCCGCGCGGCAATGCCAACGTTCCCTATCGCGTGTTCCTGCAGGACGACACGGGAGAAATGACGCTGGTCTTTTTCCGCGCCAAGGGCAACTGGCTCGAAAAATCCCTGCCGATCGACGAGACAGTGATGGTTAGCGGTAAAGTGGATTGGTTCAACGGCCGTGTGTCAATGGTGCATCCCGATCATGTCGCACGATTGTCGGAAGGTCAGAGCCTGCCGCTGATCGAGCCGGTTTATCCGCTCACCGCTGGCCTCTCGCCCAAGATTTTGCGCAAGACCATCGAGGCGACCGTTGAGCGCGTACCGGATCTGCCGGAATGGATCGACGAATCCCTCATCAAGCAGCAGGGCTTTCCGCCAACAGCCGAAGCGCTGAAGCAACTCCACCATCCGCGCGACGAGACGGATATCGATCCGCAATGCGCGACCCGGCGTCGGCTTGCCTATGACGAATTTCTTGCCGGGCAGATTTCGCTTGCCTTGGTTCGCTCCCGATTGCGCAAGGTTCCCGGCGTGCCGGTCCGCCCCACCGGATTGCTGGCGAAGAAAGTGACCGATGCCCTGCCCTTCTCGTTGACGGGAAGCCAGTCGGCGGCCATCGGCGATATCCTGACCGACATGGCCGGTGAAGATCGCATGCTCAGGCTGCTGCAGGGCGATGTCGGCTCCGGCAAGACGGTCGTGGCGCTGATGGCGATGATCGCCGTGGTGGAGGCCGGCGGTCAGGCGGTTCTGATGGCGCCGACCGAGATCCTCGCCCGTCAGCATCTCGCAACGCTGAGCCAGATGGCGCGCAACACGGGCGTCGAGATCGACATCCTCACCGGCCGCACCAAGGGCCGCGAGCGAGACGACATTCTCGAACGTATCGCGGATGGCAAAGCGCAGATCCTGATCGGCACGCATGCGCTGTTCCAGGATAGCGTCAATTACCGCAATCTGCAGCTTGCCGTAGTCGATGAACAGCACCGTTTCGGTGTCCACCAACGGCTGAGGCTGACATCCAAGGGCCTGTCGCCGCACATGCTGGTGATGACCGCGACACCGATCCCGCGCACGCTGGTGCTCGCCGCGTTCGGCGACATGGATGTCTCCAAGCTCACCGAAAAGCCCGCTGGCCGCAAGCCGATCCAGACGGTGATCGTGCCGGGCGAGCGCCTCGATGAAATCATTCACCGGCTGCGGACCGCCGTGGCCGAGGGACGCAAAGTCTACTGGATCTGCCCGCTGGTAGAGGAGACCGAGGAGAGCAACCTGATGTCTGTCGAAGAGCGGCACGCCGTGCTGTCGCAGTTTTTCGGCAGTCAGGTCGCGCTCATTCATGGCCGGATGAGCGGACCCGAGAAGGACGCCGTCATGGCCGGTTTCAAGAGTGGCGAGACGCGGCTTCTGGTCGCGACGACCGTGATCGAGGTCGGCGTCGACGTGCCCGATGCGACGATCATGGTCATCGAACATGCCGAGCGCTTCGGGCTTGCCCAGCTTCACCAGCTTCGCGGCCGCGTGGGTCGCGGCAGCGAGGCGTCGAGTTGCATCCTGCTCTATTCCGGCAAGCTCAGCCAGAACGCCGAAGCGCGCCTCAAGATCATGCGCGAGACCGAGGATGGCTTCCTGATCGCCGAGGAGGATCTCAGGCTGCGCGGCGAAGGCGAACTGCTCGGTACGAAACAATCCGGCACGCCGGGCTTTGCCATTGCCAGCCTGGAAGCGCATGGCGACCTGCTGGAGATCGCGCGCAAGGATTCGCATTATCTGCTCGATCGCGATCCGGAATTGCAAAGCCCGCGTGGCGAGGCGATCCGGACACTACTATATTTCTTCCGGCGCGACGAGGCGATCCGGCTCCTCAAGGCAGGTTAGCGCCCTTTCAGGATAATCACGCGGCCGAAATCGAGGGCGGCGCGGGTATCTGCTTCGGCGACCATTTCGGCGTCACCAGGCCGCCTGAAATCAGCAACTTGGCGGCGTCCTCGGTGGACATGTCGAGTTCCATGATCTTCTTCTTCTCGACGAAGATCAGGAAGCCGGCCGTCGGCACCGGCGTGGGCGGCAGGAAGACTGCGGCCATTTCCATGCCCTTGTCGCCGAAGCGCGTCGCGATTTCGCCTTGTGCATCCGTTGCGACGAAAACCAGGGACCAGAACCCCGGCGACGGATATTCGATCATCCCGACCTTCTTGAAGGAATTCGTCCGCTCGCGGAGGACCGTTTCGAAAATCTGCTTGAGGCCCTTGTAGATGGAGCGCACGAGCGGCATTCGGTCCAGTACCGACTCGCCTGCCTCGACGATGGTGCGACCGATGAGGTTCTTGCCGAGAAATCCGACGATGGTGATCAGGATTATGGCAACCAGAAGTCCGAATCCTGGTACCGCGAAAGTCAGATAGTTTTCGGGGCTGTAGCGGGCGGGGATCAGCGGCTTGACCCAGCTGTCGGCCCAACGAATGAAGGTCCAGGTCAGCCAGATGGTAATCGCGATCGGCGCGCAAATAATGAGCCCGGTCAGGAAGTTGTTTCGCAGCCTGACGCCGAACGACGGCATATGCGGCACTTCGGTCATACGTCGGTCCCATATTCATCCGCAAAGACTATGAATAGCGCCAGTCTCTTGCGTCGCACAAGAACCTATCATTCAACGGTGACCGATTTTGCCAGATTGCGCGGTTGATCGACATCGGTGCCCATGAAGACGGCCGTATGATAGGCGAGCAACTGGATGGGCAGGGTGAAAATCATCGGATGAATGACCTCATCGACCTCGGGCAGCACGATCGTTGCCATGGTCGGAAGATCGGTGGCAGCGGCCCCCTTCTCGTCGGTGATGAAGATGATCCGGCCACCGCGTGCCGCCACTTCCTGCATGTTCGACACGGTCTTCTCGAAGAACCGGTCATAGGGCGCGATGACGATGACGGGCATGTTCTCGTCGATCAACGCAATCGGACCATGCTTCAGCTCGCCCGCCGCATAGCCCTCGGCATGGATATAGGAAATTTCCTTGAGCTTGAGCGCGCCTTCCATGGCGATCGGAAAGCTGGTGCCGCGGCCGAGATAGAGCACGTCCTTGAACTTCGAGAGATCGCGCGCGAGCGCTTCGATCTGCGGCTGGATGGTGTTCAGCACCTTGGCCATGACGCGCGGCATCTCGGCGAGATGGCGGACGATCTGCTTCTCGGCGGCGGCGGTCAACGTGCCGCGCGCCCTGCCCGCCTGGATCGCGAGTGCGGCCAGGACGGTCAGCTGGCAGGTGAATGCCTTCGTCGAGGCGACGCCGATCTCGGGGCCGGCCAGGATCGGGAACACGACGTCGGATTCCCGCGCGATCGTCGATTCCCGGACATTGACCACGGCGCCGATCTTCAGGCCCGCCTCGCGGCAATAATGTAATGACGCCAGCGTATCGGCGGTCTCCCCGGACTGGGAAATGAAAAGGGCGGCGGAATTCGGATTGAGCGGGATTTCCCGGTATCGGAATTCGGAGGCAACGTCGATCTCGACGGGCAGGCGCGCATAGCGCTCGAACCAGTATTTCCCCGTCAGGCCGGCGAGATAGGCCGTGCCGCAGGCGGAGATGGCCAGGCTCGAAATATTGGCGAAATCGATACCATCGACCGGCTTGATCCGGCTTTCGGCGAAGTCGATGTAGTGACCAAGCGTGTGGGAGATCGATTCCGGCTGTTCGTGGATTTCCTTTTCCATGAAATGCCGGTGATTGCCCTTGTCGATCATGAACGAGGTGGCGCTCGATTGCTGGCGCTGCCGCTTGACCGGCATGCCATCGGCATCGAAGATCTCGGCCGAACCAGTGGCAATCACGGCCCAGTCGCCGTCATTGAGATAGGAAATCTGGTTGGTGAAGGGCGCCAGCGCGATGGCATCGGAGCCCAGGAACATCTCGTCCTTGCCATAGCCGATCGCCAATGGCGGGCCGGAACGGGATGCGTAGATCTTGCCCGGCTCGTCGCGGAAGAGGATCGCCAGCGCGTAGGCTCCGGTGACGCGCTTCAGCATCGCCTCGACCGCGCCGCGCGGCGTCCTGCCGTCGCGAAGATGCTTGGCGAGGAGTTGCGCAACCACTTCCGTGTCGGTCTGGGTGTTGAAGGTCACGCCCTCTCCGGCGAGTTCATGCTTGATCTCGGCGAAATTCTCGATGATGCCGTTATGGACGACGGAAACGCCATCGGTGAAATGCGGATGAGCGTTGGCCTCCGTTGGAGCGCCATGCGTCGCCCAGCGGGTGTGGGCGATGCCGGAATTGCCGTCGAGCGGCTGCTCCGTCAGCCTGTGCTCAAGGTTGACGAGCTTGCCCTCGGCGCGGCGGCGATCGAGCTGTCCCTCGTGAACGGTGGCGACCCCGGCGGAGTCATAACCCCGGTATTCCAGCCGCTTCAGGGCATCGACAAGGCGCGCAGCCACTGGATGGTTTCCGACGATGCCGACAATTCCGCACATGCAAAGACCTCTGGAGATTTTCCGCTGACTCGCGTCTTATCCAAAATAGCCGGCATCGCAACGCAGATGCCATCACTTTCGATTTCCAGCGTTAACGCCGGCTATTTCTTTTTCGAGTCCTTGAGCGCCTTGTTGCGCGCAGCGATCGCCGAGCCGTAGCCCGGTTTGTTGACCTGGCGGGCGCGTCCGAAGGCTGCTGCCCCCGCCGGAACGTCCTCGGTAATGACGCTGCCGGACGCGGTCAGCGCGCCGTCTCCGATTTTGACCGGCGCCACCAGCGAGGAGTTGGAACCGATAAAGGCATCGGCGCCGATGACTGTGTCGAACTTGTTGAAGCCGTCATAGTTGCAGGTCACTGTGCCGGCGCCGATATTGGCACGCGGCCCGATCGTGGCGTCGCCGATATAGGTCAGATGGCTGACCTTGGCGCCCTCCCCAATCTCGGCCTTCTTGACCTCGACGAAATTGCCGACCTTGGCATTGGCATGAAGGTTGGCGCCGGGCCTGAGCCGCGCATAGGGGCCGACATTGGCGCCTGACGAGACATGCGCGCCTTCGAGGTGCGAGAAGGCGTGAATCACGGCGTTTGGTTCGATCACCACACCGGGTCCGAACACCACGTTCGGCTCGATCACCGTGTCCTGTCCAATTCTCGTGTCATGCGAAAGAAACACCGTCTCTGGCGCGATCATCGTCACTCCGGAAATCATTAGTTCGTGGCGCGTCCTGCGCTGCCAGATCGCTTCGAGTTCGGCGAGTTCGGCGCGGTTGTTGCAGCCCGCGACCGTATCGGCGGGCGCTTCGACGGTGGCGGCACTGCCGCCCTCGCCGCGCAGGATTTCAATGATGTCGGTGAGGTAATACTCACCCTTGACGTTGTTGTTGGTGATTTTGCCGAGCAAGGCGAGAGCCTTGGCGCCGTCGATCGCCATCAGGCCGGAATTGCACAGTGTGACCTTTCGCTCTTCAGGTGTTGCGTCCTTCTCTTCGCGGATCGCCACCAGTTCGCCATCCGCCTCCAGAAGCCGCCCATAGCCCGTCGGCTTGTCGGTCCGGAACCCGATCACCGCAACGTCGAAGCCGGCGCTGAGCTTTTCACGCGCCTCGGTAAGCGGTCCCGGCTCGATCAGCGGCGCATCGCCGTAGGCCACGATGACCTGATCATAGCCCTTGGCAATCTCATCGCGTGCGGCAAGCACGGCATGGCCGGTCCCTAAGCGTTCTTTCTGCTCGTAGGGCGTGACTTTCAACGAACCGCTGGAAGCGGCGGCAATCACCGGACCGGCGTCGCGGCCAACCACCAGGGCGATGTCGGTGACGCCCGTCTTCTCGAGTGCGATCATGACATGGGTGATCATCGGCAGGTTGCCGACCGTATGCAGCACCTTGGATTTCGTCGATTTCATCCGCGTGCTCTCGCCCGCGGCGAGCACGACCGCCAGAACGCGATCACTCATGCCGATTCTCCCACCTGTTCCGGATTCCGATTATCGCCTGGCCGTCGATTACGCAACTCACGCGGCGTCGCTGTTGGAGTGGCTGGACCTGGCGCGCGCCATGAGAATCTTGTCGATCCGGCGGCCGTCCATGTCGATGACCTCGAACACATAGCCGAAGGATTCGAATTTATCGCCTTCGACAGGATTCTTGCGGAGCTGCTGGACGAGGAAACCGGCGATCGTCTCGTAACCATCGTCGGTGCTAAGTTGGTCGAGGTTGAATTTCAGCTGCATTTCGTGGATCGGCGTGCGGCCATCGATCAGCCAGGAGCCGTCGTCACGCTCGCGGATGGCGATATCCTCGACGTCGTCGTAATTCGACGGAAGGATGCCGATCACGGCCTCCAGCAGATCGGCCGACGTGACGATACCCTCGGTAGAGCCGTATTCATCGACGATAACCGCCATATGGATGTTGGAACTCTTGAAGATCTCGAAGGCCTTGAGGCAGGTCGTCATCTCGGGGACGCTGGGTATATCTTCCACATAGTCCTTCATGTGGAAGTTCTTGGGGCTGAGCGAGGCTCTGAGAATGTTCTTCGCCCGCACCGCGCCGACCACGGTATCATTGCCGCCATCGATTACGGGATAGCGCGAATGACCCGCCGATTGCACGGTCGAGATCACCTCTTCCCAATCGTCATTGATATCGATCGCCACCATTTCGGTACGATGCGTCATGATCGATTTGACCGAGCGGTCGGCGAGCGAGATGATGCGGCGAAGCATTTCATGCTCGGACTTTTCGAACACGCCGCTCTCGGCGCCTTCCGCCAGCACCGCATGCACCTCGGCCTCGGTGACTTCTTCGCCATCCGCGCCCTTGATGCCGAGCAGCCGCAGGAGCACGCGCGCCGACGTTTCGAAGAGATAGACGACAGGCGCGGTGATCTTCGACAGAATCGACATCGGCATGGCGACGATCATGGCGATGGCCTCGGCATTGCGCAGCGCCAGTTGCTTCGGGATGAGCTCGCCGATGATCACCGAAAAGTAGGTGATGAGTGCGACGACGATGGCCCCTGCCAGCGCATGTCCATAGGGCGCGACGATGTCGTAGGAATCGAGTACCGGCCCCAGCTTCTCGGTGATGGAAGCGCCGCCATAGGTGCCGGCGAGGATACCGACCAGCGTGATCCCGACCTGTACCGTCGAGAGGAAGTTACCCGAATCCTCGGCAAGACCGAGTGCTGCGGCGGCGCGGGTGTTTCCCTGCTTGGCCTTTTGCCTGAGCAAGGGCTTGCTTGCGGAGACGATCGCCAGCTCCGACATGGCAAAAAAGGCGTTGAGGAGCAGGAGAAAGAAGATGACGATAATTTCGGTCACAGATTGGCAGCCAATTGCAATTGTGCCGTAAACTAAAGGCACGGGCTGCAATCTTCAAGGCGTGGCGCGAAAAAGGCCTGTGTGGTCTAGTCGGCATTCCGACCGGTAGGTCACCCCGACATCGATCGGTTCTCGACAAGCACGGAACTTACCCTCTCACGGCCTTCGAGAATAACGTCCCGCATCGCCTGCGCGGCTTGCTGCTTGTCGCGGTTGGCGATTGCATCGACGATCAGGCGGTGCCTGGCCGATACCTCGGCGGTGCGGTTCTCGTTGGCCTCCGGCGAACTTAGCTTGAAAATGCCGACGAGGGCCGCCTCGATCAGGCTGCCGACCGTACGCATGAATGGATTTCTCGATGCCTCGGCAATGGCGAGATGGAACTTGAGATCGGAGACGGCGAGCGTGCCGGGCGTATGCGCCGGATTGCCCATATCCTCGGCGAGTTCGTATAGCTGCTTGATATCGTCGTCGTCGGCATTTTCCGCCGCAAGGCTTGCCGCGAAAGGCTCGAACGCCAGCCGGATCTCGGTGAGGTGCTGGAGGAACTCCTGATCTACACCTTTATGGAAGTGCCAGGTCAGCACATCGCCGTCGAAGAGGTTCCACTGATTCTGCGGCGTCACCTTGGTGCCGATACGAGCGCGCGGCACGATCAGGCCCTTGGCGGCCAGCGTCTTCATTGCCTCACGCAAAACGGTTCGCGAGACCCTGAAGCGCTGCGCGAGATCAAAGTCTCCCGGCAGGGTCATGCCAACGGGATAATGTCCGGATATGATCTCGCGGCCGAGTTCGTCCACGACCTGCGCGTGGCTGGTTCTCGTCTTGCGCCCTGAAATGGCCGTCTCCAAAACACCCCTGCGCATCGGCATAGCCTCCCCCTCAGGCTTTTCGCTCGATTTTCGAAGCGAGCAATATTCCCTTTTGCATAAGAATGAAGGCAAAGAGCAAGAGACCGATGACTATTTTCGTCCACCAGCTCGAGAGAGTGCCGTCGAAAGTTATGTAAGTCTGTATCAACCCTTGGATAAGGACGCCGATCAGCGTGCCGGCGACGAAGCCGGCGCCACCGGTCAACAGCGTGCCACCGATCACCACGGCCGCGATGGCGTCGAGTTCGACGCCCACGGCTGCAAGCGAATAACCGGCGGAGGTGTAGAGCGAAAAGACGATGCCCGATAGCCCGGCGAGAAAGCCTGACAGGGCATAGATCGCGATCGTGGTGCGCGCGACCGGAACGCCCATCAGCCGCGCCGTCTGCGTGCCGCCGCCGAGCGCATAGACATTCGTGCCGAAGCGGGTGCGATGGGCAACGAAGACGCCGACCAGGAACACCACCATCATTAGTCCGCCGATCAAAGTGATCCGGCCACCGCCCGGCAACTTGAAATACAGCGATTTCAGCTCCTTGTAGAACGGATGCACGATCGGGATCGAATCGATCGACAGCACGAAGGACATGCCGCGTGCGAGAAACATGCCGGCCAGCGTGACGATGAAGGCCGGCATTTCGAGATAGTGGATGATCGCCCCCATAACAGCACCGAAAGCCGTCGTGATCGCCAGGGCGAGCGCGAAGGCGAAGAGCGGATGGATAGACGTGTTCTGGAGGATCACGGCGAGGAAGACGCCGGTAAACGCGATCACCGAACCGATCGAAAGATCGATGCCACCCGAAATGATGACGAAGGTCATGCCGAGTGCCGCGATACCCAGAAACGCGTTGTCGGTCAGGAGGTTGCCGATCACACGGGTCGACAGGATGTTGGGAAACTGCAGATAGCAGAGCGCATAGGCGATCACGAAGATCAGCGTCGTGGCGATGAGCGGCAGGTATTTGGACTTGATCATGCCTTGCCCTTGTCTGCGTTGGTATTCGAAGGGCTTCGCTTGAAGACGGCGGAGAGGTCACCGATTCGCGGCGACTGGATGATCAGGATCGTCACGATGATCACGGCCTTGATGATGAGATTATATTCCGGCGGGAAGCCCGAGGTGAGAATGCCGGTATTAACCGCCTGGATGATGACGGCGCCGAGAAGCGAACCCAGGATACTGAATCGCCCGCCGAGCAGCGAGTTGCCGCCGACCACGACGGCCAGGATCGCATCCAGTTCCAGCCAGAGCCCGGCATTGTTGGCATCCGCGCCCTTGATGTCGGCCGCCACGATGAGGCCGGCGATTGCCGCACAGAGACCGGCCAGCAGGTAGGCTGTCATCAGAAGCGCCGTCGTGCGGACGCCCGAGAGCTGGCTGGCCTGTCGGTTTATGCCGATCGCCTCGATCAGCATGCCGAGCGCCGTCCGTCGCACGAGAAGGGTCACCGCGAGCCCGAAGACGACCCAGATCACCACCGGCATCGGCATGAGCAGCACCCGCCCGCTGCCGATGAACACCAGGCCGTCATCGGTAAAGGTCAGGATCGCGCCTTCGGTGATCAGCTGCGCGATGCCGCGCCCGGCGACCATCAGCACCAGTGTGGCGATGATCGGCTGGATATTGAGAAAGGCAACGAGAAATCCGTTCCACAAGCCGCAGAGAACTCCGATGCCCAACGCCATGACGACTGCATAGAAGGCCGAATGACCGGCGACGATCGCCGCCGCGGCGGTTGCCCCGCAGATTGCCACCACTGCGCCGACTGACAGGTCGATGCCCTTGGTTGCGATAACCAGCGTCATGCCTACGGCGACCAGCGCCACCGGCGCACCACGGTTGAGCACATCGATTACGCTGCCGTAGAAGCGGCCGTTCTGGATTGAGATATTGAAGAAATCCGGAAATAGCAGCACGTTGAGGACGAGCACCACGATCAGCGTTATGATCTGCGGCAGCAGCCGGACCAATATGGGAGGCCAGTTCCTGGTCATGGGTGCGCCGTTCCATCGTGAGATTGGGCAATGGCATCGATGATGCGATCCGCCGTCATTTGTTCGCCGGTGAGCTCCGCGACATGATGATGGTCGCGCAGCACCCTGATGCGAGAACTATACGCCACAAGTTCCTCCAGCTCGGATGAAATGACCGCGAGCGACATGCCTTCCGCGCAGAGTTCGCGGATCAGCTTGATGATCTCGGCATGCGCGCCCACATCGATGCCGCGTGTCGGTTCGTCCAGTATGAGCAGCTTGGGATCGGTCGCCAGCCAGCGGGCGAGAATCGCCTTCTGCTGATTGCCGCCGGAGAGAAGCTTGATCGGCTTTTCGCGTCCATCCGTGCGGATGTCGAGCGCTTTGATATATTTGTCGGCAAGTTCGTTCTGTTCGGAACGCGAGATCGGCTTGGCCCAGCCGCGACGCGCCTGCAGCGCCAGCGCAATGTTCTCGCGCACCGACAGGTCGCCGATAATCCCGTCGGTCTTGCGGTCCTCGGGGCAGAAGCCGAAGCCCTCGGCAATTGCCGCCTGCGGCGAGGAAATCGTCGACGGCCGGCCGTCGATTTCGACAGTGCCCTGATCGGCGGGCCGGCGGCCGAACATTACTTCAGCCGTCTCGGTCCGGCCCGATCCAAGCAAGCCCGCCATGCCGACCACTTCCCCCTCGGCGATATCGAGGTCGAACGGCTCGATATGCCCCTTGCGCGCCAATCCCTTGAACCTGAACCTTGGCGCTTTCGCCTCGGCAACAGAGATGGGGCCGTGACTGGTCTCTTCCTTCAATTCCCGGCCGAGCATCATCGAAACGAGGTCCTTGCGCTCCAGCGAGGCGGTATCGCGCGTGCCGACCAGCCTGCCGTTTCGCAGAACCGTGATCCGGTCCGAGATCGCATAGACCTGTTCGAGGAAGTGGGTGATGAAGATGATGCCCAGCCCGCGCCGCTTCAGATCCTTGATGATGCCGAACAACAGTTCGACCTCATGTTTGTCGAGGCTGGCCGTCGGCTCGTCGAGAACGAGTACCTTGCCCGAAAGATCGACCGCGCGGGCAATGGCGATCACCTGCTGCACGGCGACGGAAAAGCTGGAAAGAGCTGCGCCGGGATCGATGTCAAGCCCGTATTGCGAAAGCAATGCGCGCGATTGGCGTTGCATTTCACGGGTTCGTGTCAGGCCAAACCGTCGCGGCTGACGCCCGAGAAAGAGATTGTCCGCCACCGAGAGGTTGTCGAGAAGATTGACCTCCTGGTAGACGGTGCCGATGCCCAGTTTCTGGGCCTCGAACGTGTTGCGCGGATCGATGGCCACGCCATCGAGGACCACACTGCCGGCGTCGCGGCGGTAGGCACCGGTCAGGCACTTGATCAGGGTGGATTTGCCGGCGCCGTTTTCGCCCAGCAGCGCATGGACTTCTCCCCGGTGGAGCGAGAAATCGACGCCATCGAGCGCCTTCGCTGCAAGGAATTGTTTCGATACGCCACTCGCGATCAATATTTCAGTCTGGCCGTCAGGCATTTACAAGCTCCCCCTGCCCGTCCGCACCTTGCACATGAAAGCGTATAATACCAAGGATCGATGATAGGAATCCATAGGATCGGTTCCTATCATCGATCCTTGGCATAAGGCGGCACACGGGCAAAGCAACTTCGCCATGCGCCGCAGGGATTGCTCCCTGCGGCGCGCGTGGCGGTCGATCAGTAGCCGAGGCCCTTCTTGAGCTCGTAGACCTTCATCGGGTCTTCCGAGGTCGGCGTGTAGAGCTTGGATTCAGTCTGGATCCACTTCGGCGGCTCTTTCTTGTCCTTGAGGAAGGCGTCGAGTGCGTCGAAAGCCGGACCAGCCATGTTCGGCGTCAGTTCGACCGTGGCGTTCGCTTCGCCGGCAGCCATCGCCTTGAAGATATCCGGCACGGCGTCGATGGAGACGACAAGGATATCCTTGCCCGGCTTCAAGCCTGCTTCCTTGATCGCTTCGATGGCACCGACGGCCATGTCGTCGTTATGGGCATAAAGCGCGCAGATGTTCTTGCCGCCGCCTTCGGCCTTGAGGAAGCTTTCCATGACTTCCTTGCCCTTGGTGCGGGTGAAGTCGCCGGTCTGGCTGCGGATGAGCTTGAGGTTCTTGGCATCGGCGATCGCCTGCTCGAAGCCCTTCTTGCGGTCGATGGCCGGCGACGAGCCGGTCGTGCCCTGAAGTTCGACGACGTTGCAATCCTTGCCCTTGGTTTCATCGACCAGCCACTTGCCGGCGACATTGCCCTCGTGGACGAGGTCCGAAGTGACCGCCGTCAGGTAGAGGCTCTTGTCGCTATCGACGGTACGGTCGAGCAGAATCACGGGAATGCCGGCATCCTTGGCTTCAGTGAGAACGTCGTCCCAGCCGGTGGCAACAACCGGTGCTACGAAGATCGCATCCACGCCCTGCGCGATAAAAGAACGGAGCGCCTTGATCTGGTTTTCCTGCTTCTGCTGTGCATCGGCGAATTTCAGGTCGATGCCGCGCTTTTCGGCTTCCTGCTTGGTGACGGTGGTTTCAGCCGCACGCCAGCCGGATTCGGAACCGATCTGCGAAAAGCCGACCGTCAAGGCGCTGGCTTCGGTCGCCGCAAACATAGTAACGGCAAGCGCCGTTGCACTCGCAAGTGCCTGTACGAATTTCATGATTACCTCCCAATGATGTGCTGCTCTCCCGCAGCGAGAGTTAAAAATCATACAATAATATTTTTGTAAAGACGAAAACATCTAATAGTCATACTTTTCCCTTGAAGCCTCCGTGGAAGCGTCATGTCCGCTAGCTTCCAGTGCGTCATTCACGCCGTCTGCAAAAACAACTTGCCGGGTTGCCCGACCGTCTCTAAAAGCCTTGTTTCCATGGGCGCATAGGTCTGCAAGCGCTCGTTTACGGATTACTGAGACATACAGAAACGGACCGGGGAAGAGATGCTCCAATCATTGCGAAACGCCGCCAATACCTGGGCCATGAAGGGCTTGCTGATCATCATGATCGGCGCCTTCGGCATATGGGGCGTCCAGGCCTCCATGTTTGCCGGTTCGTCCAGTGCGGTGGTGACGGTCGGCGATCAGAAAGTCACCGACATCGAGTTCCGGCTCGCCTTCAACAATGTCGTCAACGCTCTGTCGCAGCAATTTGGAACGCAGCTCACGCTTGAACAGGCGCGCATGTTCGGCGCCGAAAGCATGGTCTATAGCAGCCTCGTCTCCAGTGCCGCGCTCGATCAGCTCGCCAGCAACATGAAGCTTGGCCTTTCGGAAGATCGGATTCTCGAACTCATCCAGCAGGAACCCGCGTTCCGTGACCGGGTCACCGGGGCCTTCAGTCGCGACGTGATGAACGCACAGCTTGAGAACGCACGAATTCGCCATGCCGATTACCTCGACTCGGTGACACGTCAGGCGATCCGCAGCCAGATCTCGGACGCTTTGGTAGACGGTTTCACGCCGCCGAAGACCCTGACCGAGGCGCTCAAGGCCTATGGCACCGAGACCCGCGCCATCGATTACCTGATCCTGACCAAGGCCAATATCGAGCCGATCAAGCCGCCGGCGGACGACGTGCTGGCCAAGTGGTTCGGAACTAACAAGGACAAGTACAAGGCGCCGGAATATCGCAAGTTCAGCTATGTTAAGCTGGAGCCGGCCGATATCGCCGACCTCTCGGCGATATCGGATGATGCCGTCAAGCAGGACTACGAGAAGCGCAAGGAAAGCTACCGCACGCCCGAGACCCGCACTCTTGAGCAGCTGAGCTTCCCCGACAAGGCTGCGGCGGATGCCGCCGCGGCCAAGCTCAAGGCAGGTACCACCTTCGACCAGCTCGTGACCGAGCAGGGCAAGACGCCGACCGATGTGCTTCTCGGCGATTTCCAGCAGAAGACCATGCCGACCAAGGCGATGGGCGACGCGGCTTTCGCGGTCAAGACCGATGGCGGCACGACGCCGGTTGTCGATGGCCTCATCGGCCCGGTCATCATGCGTGTCACCAATATCAAGCCCGAAACGCTCCAATCTCTCGACGAGGTGAAGGACGAGATCCGCAAGGAACTGGCGCTTGTGCTGGCCAACGACGAGATCGAGAACGTCTATAAGAACTTTGAAGATGTACGGGCATCGGGCTCGTCCCTCGCCGAGGCCGCCAAACAGTTGAAGCTCAAGGCGGTGACGGTCGAGGCGATCGATGCCGAAAGCAAGGATACGAAGGACGCCGAGGTCAAGGATATCCCCGGTGGACAGAAGCTGGTCAACGAGGTCTTCAAGACCGAGACCGGCGTCGAGCCGATGCCTTTCACCCTCGACAACGGCGGCTATGTCTGGTTCGAACTCAATGACGTAACACCGGCCCGGGATCGCAAGATCGAAGAGATCAAGGCCAGGGCTGTCACCGACTGGACGGCCGACGAGCAGAAGGCGGCGTTGGCGAAGAAGGCCGACGAGATCGTCGCCAAGCTGAAGGGCGGCGCCAAGCTGGCCGATATCGCCACGACCCTCAAGATCGCGGTGGAAAGCAAATCCGGTATCAAGCGCGGCACGACGGATGAGATTCTCGGGACGGCGGCGATCGGCGCGGCGTTCGAGGGACCCAACGGCCATGTCGCAAGCGCCGCCGATGGAAGCGGCGACAACCGCATCGTGCTGCAGGTCAAGGAAGTCAACGACAATGTGGCAACCGATGCGCTCGACGACTCCGCTGCGCAGGCCAAGCAGCTCGCCGACAGCGCCGCTCAGGAGATCATGAATCAACTGGTGGAAGAATTGAAGGCCGATTACGGTGTCTCCATCAACCAGACCCTCGGCAACCAGCTGATGGTGCAGCGCTAGTCAGATCGGGGTCGTCGACGTCATGGCTGATATTAAGCCTTTCCTGGCCAAGGCCGCCACAGGCGCAGCGCTCAGCACCGAGGAGGCGCGTGACGCCTTCGACATCATGATGTCCGGCGAAGCGACGCCCAGCCAGATCGGCGCCTTTCTTATGGCGCTGCGCGTGCGTGGCGAAACGGTTGCCGAGATCCTCGGCGCGGTCACCACAATGCGTTCGAAAATGCTGACGGTGGAGGCACCCGAAGGCGCGATCGACATCGTCGGCACGGGCGGGGACGGAACCCACACGTACAACATCTCGACATTGGCCTCGATCATCGTCGCCGGCGCCGGGGTGCCGGTCGCCAAGCATGGCAATCGCGCGCAGAGTTCGAAATCCGGTACCGCCGACGCGCTCTCCGCACTCGGCGTCAAGCTCGATATCACGCCGGAGATCACGGCACGCTGCATAGCTGATGCCGGCATCGGCTTCATGTTCGCCCAGGCTCACCACACCGCGATGCGGTTCGTCGGCCCAAGCCGCGTCGAGCTTGGCACGCGGACGATCTTCAATCTTCTCGGACCGCTTTCCAATCCGGCCGGCGTCAAGCACCAGCTCCTCGGGGTCTTCGCGCCGCAATGGCTGCGGCCGATCGCCGAAGTGCTGAAAAGCCTCGGGTCGAAACATGTCTGGGTCGTGCATGGCAGCGGCCTCGACGAGATCACGCTGACCGGGAAGACCGATGTGGTCGCGCTCGAAAATGGCGAGATTCGTGAGTTCACGCTTTCGCCGGAAGATTTCGGCCTCCCGGCCTGCGCGCTCGATGATATCAGAGGCGGCGATGGCGAGCATAATGCCGCCGCACTGAGAGCGGTGCTCGACGGCGCGGAAAACGCCTATCGCAATGTGTCGGTCGCCAATGCCGCGGCGGCCCTTGTGGTCGCAGGCAAAGCGAAGGATATTAGAGAAGGTGTCGCGCTCGCTTCGCAATCGATTTCGAGCGGCGCGGCGCGCGATGCGCTCGACAGGCTGATCGCCGTTTCCAACGGATGAATGAGATGGCTGATATCCTCAAGAAGATAGAAGACTACAAGCGCCGCGAGATCGCGGCCGCCGAGGCGGCGCTGCCGCTCGCCGAGGTCAAGGCACGCGCAAGCGATGCCGGCAGGCCGCGCGGTTTTGCCGATGCGCTGAGAGCCAGGCAAACGGCCGGACGTTTCGGCCTGATCGCCGAGATCAAGAAAGCCAGCCCGTCCAAGGGCCTGATACGGCCCGATTTCGATCCACCTGCCCTCGCCAGCGCCTATGAGACCGGCGGTGCGGCGTGCCTGTCGGTGCTGACGGATGCGCCGAGTTTCCAGGGCGCCCCGGAGTTCCTGACTGCCGCGCGTGCCGCCTGCTCGCTGCCGGCCCTGCGCAAGGATTTCATGTTCGAGCCCTATCAGGTCTATGAAGCACGTGCCTGGGGTGCGGACTGTATTCTGCTGATCATGGCATCGCTGACCGACGACGAGGCCGAAAAGCTCGAGGACTTGGCTTTCGAACTTGGCATGGACGTGCTTCTCGAAGTACACGACGAGACCGAGATGGAGCGGGCGTTGCGCCTGAGATCTCCGCTCATCGGCATCAATAACCGCAATCTTCGTACATTCGAGGTCGATCTCGCGATCTCCGAGCGACTGGCGCCGATGGTGCCGGATGGCAGGCTGATTATCGGCGAAAGCGGCATTTTCACACACGACGACTGCCGGCGGCTGGCCGGATGCGGCGTCACCACGTTCCTCGTCGGCGAAAGCCTGATGCGCAAGACCGACGTCGCGCGGGCCACGCTCGACCTCCTCAACGGCGCGGCCTCCGCCGCGGCGGAATAGAGATGGCGAAGCTCACCCATATCGACGTGGCGGGCGAAGCCCATATGGTCGATGTCGGCAGCAAAGCCGAGACGATCCGGATCGCCGTCGCCGAAGGCGCGATCCGCATGCGACCCGAGACGCTCGACCTGATCGTCTCCGGCAACGCAAAGAAGGGCGACGTTATCGGCACCGCCCGGATTGCCGGCATCATGGCCGCCAAGAAAACATCCGACCTTATCCCGCTCTGCCATCCGCTGCTGATCTCGAAGGTCTCGATCGACATCACGCCGGACGCCGCCCTGCCCGGCCTGCGCGTCGAGGCCACCGTGAAGATCGAGGGCAAGACAGGCGTCGAAATGGAGGCACTGACCGCCGTGTCAGTCGCCTGCCTGACGCTCTATGACATGGCCAAGGCCGCCGACAAGGATATGGAGATCACCGATATCCGCTTGAAAACCAAGTCCGGCGGCAAATCAGGCGATTACACGCGCAAACTCCAGGCAGGCTGATGTCCCTCCTTTCGGTCGAAGATGCATTGGCAAGATTGATCGGCGGCGCCGTGAAGGCATCGCGGACCGAAGCTATCGATCTCTTCGACGCCGACGGCCGTGTCCTGGCGGAAGCCGTTTCCGCAGGTCTTACCCAGCCGCCTTTCGACAATTCCGCCATGGACGGCTATGCGCTGCGTTCTGAAGACGCGACTGCGCTTGGCACCCGACTCACCGTCATCGGAGAATCGGCCGCTGGCCGCCGTTTCACGGGCACCGTCGGCAAGGGTCAGGCTGTGCGGATTTTCACCGGAGCGCCGATGCCCGAGGGCGCCGACGCCGTCCTGCTGCAAGAAGATGCGACGCGTCTCGATGGAAACATCATCGAGACGAACTTTGTCGTCGCCGAGGGGCGGCATGTCAGGCCGCGCGGCCAGGATTTCCTGGAGGGCGAAGTCGTTCTCAATCCTGGAGAGATTCTGGATGCCGGCAGGCTGACCGTCGCGGCGGCCATGAACCGTCCGCAGATCACGGTTTATCGGAAGCCCTTGGTCGCGGTCATTGCCACGGGCGATGAACTCGTTCCCGCCGGCACCACCCCCGGGCCGGACCAGATCGTCGCCTCCAGCATCTATGGTGTTGCGGCGCTGGCGAAGGCGGCTGGAGCCGAGGTGCTCTATCTCGGCATCGTTAGCGACGATAAAAGCCAGATCGAGCGTGCCGTCGCCAAGGCGCAGGAGGCGCGGGCCGATATCATCGTGACGCTCGGCGGCGCTTCAGTCGGTGATCATGATCTCGTCCAGCCGGTGCTCAAATCCATCGGCATGGAACTGGATTTCTGGAAGATCGCCATGCGGCCGGGAAAGCCGCTGATGGTCGGTTCGCTCGGCAGCGCCCGCGTTCTGGGGCTGCCCGGAAATCCGGTCTCGAGCATGGTGTGCGCGCTGTTGTTCCTGGAGCCGCTCATAGCCCATATGGCAAATCTGCCGCCGCCCGAACGCCGGGCCACGGCCACAACGGCAATCGCGCTGGCCGGGAACGACCATCGTCAGGATTATGTGCGGGCCAAGCTCACGCGGCGGCCGGACGGCGTGCTGGAGGCACATTCCTTTGGCAAGCAGGATTCATCGCAGATGAAGATTTTCGCCAGGGCGGACTGCCTGATCGTGCGGCGGCCGAATGCTGCAGCCGTGCCGGCCGGGGCGGAATGCGATATCCTCACGTTGCGTCAGCCCATATGAACAACGGGCCTTAAGCCATTGAACCGACTACATTGCCGGCGCCTTGAGACCTGAAGCGACGAAATGAATGATGCGGTCGATTCCCGCGTCGAGGTCGGTCATGTCGAATTTACCGTCGGCGAGGATGCCTATATTGTCGGTATAGGTCGCCGCATGCTGAAAAACGCCGAACACGCAGTGCAGGCGCCAGTAGAATGCATTGTCATCGAGATGGCCGCATATCCCGCGCAGCAGCGTGACGAAGCGAACTGTACATTCGCTGAATATCTCCGCCATGATCATCTTCACCTCAGGCGATGGATCCGTGAGGATGCGCGCATAGATCCGGCAGAAATGCGCGCGCTTCGTGGGATCCTCCCGATTGCTGAGAAAGGCCGGCTCGAAATAGGCTCGCAGGATCTCATCGACCGTCGGCGAGCGATCGGCAAATCCGTCATATCGGAGCATGCGCTCGGCGATGACAGGCTCCATGCGGCGACTGCATGCCGCACGGAAGAGACTTTCCTTGCTGCCCCAGTAATAGTGAAGCGCTCCGAGATTGGCCTCCGCTTCTTCGGCGATTGCCCGGATTTTTGCGCCCGCATAGCCGTTCTCGGCAAATTGACGCTCCGCCGCGTCGAGAAAATCGTTCTCCGTCGTGTCGGACGATCCCGCATGTGCCTTCTTCCGGCGTGCGATTCCTTCGTTGGTCTTCTGATTCATCGCCTTGCTCTCGCGACGGTCCCCTAGCGGACATATTGCCCGCTCCGCCAGTCGTACACGCGATGAGTATACCACGATCGATCGCCGATACCAAAGGCGGAAATCACGCGCAATTTACGTGAATCTGCCGGATCAAGCCAGATTTCAATCGATCCGGTCCGACGAAGGCTTGCACCACTCAAGATTTTGGCGCCCGAGCGACATTCCGCCCATTTCAGCCTGGCGCCCGTGATGACGATGTCGGCCATGTCGCAGGCGGCACCGGCCAGGCCGCCGATTTCGGTCTGCAGAATCAGTGCACCGTTGCTGGCACGCGCGATGCACCACAACCCGTCACGGCAGGTGAAGCGGTTGGCGCCAGCGCCAAGAATATCTGCCTTCATCAGCTTTCTGGCTGCGGTCAGTTGTTCGGTGCTCAGCCGCCAGCGCTTATCTTTTGCCAGGCTCTTGGGCACTTCCTTCATCAGAGGCTTCAGGTGGCGGCCGACGGGCAAGGCGCGCTGCCACTGTTCGAAGATGAAAGCGGTTGGTCTTGTCCGGGTCGTGGCAATGCTGTTGTCGCCGACGAGACCCGCAAGCGTCCCGTCCTCGTAGACGACGAGATCAGGTTTCGGCTTGGTTGGCAGAACAAGATGCAGCAGTATCAGCAGCATGGCGAGGCCAGCGCCGGCATAGCGAAGCTTCGATCGCATGATCGCGAGCATCACGAAGGCCGCCGTCAATCCGATAAACAGCCAGCCCGGAATGCGTCCGACGACGACATCGCCGTCGAAGGACGCGATCCATTTGGCGATGGCGATCACCAGGTCGAGCCCGATTCCCATGATCTGCAGTGGTAGCCAGTCCAGGCCGAGCGGCATGAGGATCAGCGCCGCGAGACCGGCTGGCATCACGATGAAGGAGATGATCGGCATCGCCAGGAGATTTGCCGGCAGCCCCCACGTCGCGATCCGATGGAAATGCTCGATGGAAAACAGTGCCGTTGAAAAACCGCCGATCAGCGATGTGATGAAGACGCCGGATAAGAATATCCAGACCGGCACAGCGGGCTTCAGAAAAGATATCCCGGCAAACGGCAGATCCGGTGCCTGGCGGCGTTGCCAGAGGCTGTAGCCGGCCACCAGCGCAACAGTTGCGGCATAGGACATCTGGAAGCCAGGCCCCATGACAGCCGAGGGCGACAGGATGAGGATCAGGATCGCCGACAGCGCCACATTCCTCAGGCTGATCGACGGGCGGCCGAAGAACACTGCCGTCAGCATGATCGCCATCATGATGTAGGCGCGTTCCGCCGATACCGCGAAACCCGATATGAGATAATATCCCGTCACCGTCAGAAGCGCGCCGGCGGCGGCAATCTTCTTGACCGGATAGCGGTGCGTGATTTCCTGGTTGAAGCTCAGGAGCATGCGAATGCCGACGAAGAAAATGCCGGCGGCGAGTGCCATGTTGAGACCCGAAATCGCGATGATATGCGTCAGCCCCGCGAGCCTCAACGCCTCGGCGGTCTCCTTGCTCATCGCGCGGCGGTCGTCGGTGACCATCGACGCGGCGAATGCGCCCGTGTCGCCGGGCAGGACAGAGCGGATATGTTCGCTGATCCGCCCGCGAAGCGCGTTCAGCGATCCGGTCATCGCGCGGCCAAGACTTGTCTCGCCCTTCCACATCCCCTCCGATACCGGTCGCCCGTAGAAGAAGCCGATTGCACCCGTGCCCTCGAAATAGGCGCTGAAAGCGAAATCGTTGAGGCCGGAAAGGGCAGGCCCGGATGGCGGCGACAGGCGCGCCCTCCCCTTCACGATCTCACCGAGGACGAATGGTTCGCGCTTGCCCAGCGCGGTCAGTTTCACTATCTGTGGCGCCCGTCGCAGCTCTGGGTTTTCCGTGGCGGTCACCCGGATCGTATATCGCCAGCGCCCATTCGCATCCGCTTCGCGTTCGGTGACCACTCCGGAAACGGTGCTCGTCACGGAGCTGTCGAGCATAATGGTGCTGGCCCGCCCCGTCTCCCAGGCCGCCAGCAAGGCTCCAATGGAGATCAGTGCCAGTGCCGCTATTGGCGTGCGCAACCTCGGTCGCGACGGACCGGCCACCAGCCATGCTGCCGCAAAGATAACCGCCATGACGGCGAGATAAGTCGAAGACGGTGTGGTTGGCGACGCGAACCAGCCGGCCGCGCCAGCTCCTATGAACACCGGCACCCAGTAGAAGAGATGGCCGAACGCGCTTTCCTCTTCGACATCGGCGCGTACCGCCCGGCGCCATTCTGCGAGAAGGTCGAAAAAAATGCGCCAGTTTCCCGAGCGCGGCGCCGGCCTGATCGTGTCTTCCCTATCGCGTCCGACCGCTGATGGCAGCAGGTCGAAATCGACAGGCTGCGGTGCCGATGTCCGCATGCCTGTCTTATCGATGTCACGCACGCCCGCCATAACACAACCCCGCCCCGCGGGCTGGATAGTGCAACCTCTGGAGATAAATGGCAACCGGCGGCGGTGGTCGGATGCAAGTCCAGCCTGGCGCCATTTTCGGCCAATAAGCCTTCAATCGATTAAATTCCTAAGCCGCAAGATTCCCTTTGATTTCCGGGTTTTGCGGTGCCAAAACCTGATATGGCGATGCAGCAATAATCATTTGGCAATGCTCGGCTTAACGCCCTATATACTATAGCAAAAATCGCGAAGCGGACGGTCTCTCCTCGCCGTCCTCGACCCCAGACCGGAGGCATTCATGGCTGACAGAATAGCGGTTCTCACACTCAACGATAAGACGGTCGAGCTTCCGGTCCGATCGGGCTCGATCGGACCGGATGTGGTCGATATCACGCCCCTCTACAAGAACACACAATCCTTTACCTACGACCCAGGCTTCACTTCGACTGCGTCTTGCGAGTCCAAGATCACCTATATCGACGGCGACGCGGGCGTGCTGCTGCATCGCGGTTACCCGATCGACCAACTCGCCGAGCACGGCGACTTCCTCGAGGTCTGCTATCTGCTTCTTTACGGCGAACTGCCGACCGCGACCCAGAAGGCGGATTTCGACTATCGCGTCACGCACCACACCATGGTGCACGAACAGATGAGCCGCTTCTTCACAGGCTTCCGCCGCGACGCCCATCCGATGGCGGTCATGTGCGGCTGCGTTGGCGCATTGTCGGCCTTCTACCACGACTCGACCGACATCACGGACCCGCATCAGCGCATGGTGGCGAGCCTGCGCATGGTCGCCAAGATGCCGACGCTTGCGGCAATGGCTTACAAATACCACATCGGCCAGCCCTTTGTTTATCCGAAGAACGACCTTGATTATGCGTCGAACTTCCTGCGCATGTGCTTTGCCGTGCCGTGCGAGGAATATGTCGTCAATCCGGTTCTGGCGCGCGCCATGGACCGCATCTTCATCCTGCATGCCGATCACGAGCAGAACGCCTCAACCTCCACCGTGCGTCTCGCCGGTTCCTCGGGCGCCAATCCCTTCGCCTGCATTGCCGCGGGCATTGCCTGCCTCTGGGGCCCTGCCCATGGCGGCGCCAATGAAGCGGCACTCAACATGCTGCGCGAGATCGGTTCTGTCGACAAAATCCCGCATTATGTCGCCAAGGCCAAGGACAAGAACGATCCTTTCCGCCTGATGGGGTTCGGCCACCGCGTTTACAAGAACTACGACCCCCGCGCCAAGATCATGCAGAAGACCACGCATGAAGTGCTCGGCGAACTCGGAGTCAAGGACGATCCGTTGCTCGAAGTGGCGATGGAACTCGAACGCATCGCTCTTTCCGACGAGTATTTCATCGAGAAGAAACTCTATCCGAATATCGACTTCTATTCCGGCATCACGCTGTCGGCGATGGGCTTCCCGACCGAGATGTTCACCGTGCTCTTCGCGCTTGCGCGCACCGTGGGCTGGGTCGCGCAGTGGAACGAGATGATCGAGGATCCGGAACAGCGCATCGGCCGGCCGCGCCAGCTCTATATCGGCGAGCCCTCGCGCGACTACGTACCGGTTTCAAAGCGTGGTTGAACCAGCAGCGTTATGGGCGATCATCATTTCCGCTGAATAGAACGAACCCCGAGGTTGGACATCCAACCTCGGGGTTTTGCATGCTGCAGGGCTACGGAATGCTTTGACGGGTGGCAATCACTCTTCAACAATGACCGTCGAAGGCTCTTCGCGGACGACGGTGTCCGGCTGCTTCTTGATGATCACAGTCTCCCTCTTCGGCTTACCGGCATCGTCGATGATCGCGCCTGTGGTAAGGCCCATGGCACCGCCAACAACAGCGCCGACCGGTCCTCCGACAACGGCACCAGTAGCAGCGCCGGCTACGACGCCGGTCGTCTTCGCGGAATCATCAGCTGCATGCGCCATCGGTGCAAAGCCCGCTGTGGAAAGAGCAATAGCGGCGGTGACAAACAGTGTCTTTTTCATCGTTCTTCTCCAAATTTTGATAAGTCGATACCGTCTAAATGTTATGCGGCGACGATGGTTCCTATAAAAATCGCCGCATAATTCACGGCTTGCATTCAAAAATCCGGATGCGGAGCATTGGATTAATCCGAAATCTCGATCCAGGCCGGCGCATGGTCGCTCGAATGCTCCCAGCCTCTGACTTTCCGGTCCACGCCGGCTGAGAGCAGGCGCGACGAGAGTTTGGGAGCAAGCAGGAAGTGATCGATTCGCAGTCCCGCATCCCGGGCGAAGGCGTTGCGGAAATATTTCCAGAACGTATAGACCCGCGCGTCGGGACTGAGATGGCGGATCGCATCGGTCCAACCCTGGTCGAGGAGATCGCGATAGGCCTCGCGAACTTCGGGCCGGAACAGTGCGTCGTCGCGCCAGCGCTCCGGGGCATAGACATCCTGATCGGCGGGCATGACGTTATAGTCGCCGACCAGGGCAATCGGGATGTCAAGCTCCAGCAGTTCGCTGGCATAGCCTTGTAAACGATTGAACCAGCGAAGCTTGTAGTCGAACTTGGGTCCCGGCGCCGGGTTGCCGTTCGGCAGGTACAGGCAACCAACGAGAATGCCTGAAACTGCCGCTTCGATATAGCGGCTATGACTGTCGTCTGGATCTCCGGGAAGGCCGCGGCGCGTTTCCAGCGGCTCGGCGTCACGCGTTAGGATCGCAACTCCGTTCCAGCTCTTCTGTCCATGCCAGATGGCGCCGTAGCCGGCTCGTTCCAACGCGCGCGAAGGGAATTTCTCGTCCGGCGCCTTCAACTCCTGAAGGCAGACGACGTCGGGAGAGGACTCATCGAGCCAACGCAACAGGACATCGATCCGCCCGTTGATTCCATTGACATTGTAGGAGGCGATTTTCATGCGACAGGAATGCTTGTGATGACAGGAGAGTTCCGGCCGCGGCCACAGTCCAGCTGACACAATCGAGCGCAAAAAAGTAGGGCCCGCAAAGCGGGCCCTACTGGAGTGATATCAAGCGATATTAGAAGTCGCGCTGGAAGCGCAGCAGGCCAGCCTTGGTGTCGGCACCCTTGTCAGGGTTGAAGTACACGCCTTCAACCAGAACCGAGAAGCCGGTGGCAACTTCCCAGTTGACATCGCCAACAAGGCGCCAGTCGCCGTTGTCGAACCACTGGATGTCCTTCGCGACGGTCACGGTGTCGGTAACCTTGGCCGAGAGACCAATGATGCCGCTGAAGCCGTCATAAGCGAAGTAGATGTTTTCCGCGCTGTTCGAATACAGGCCCATGGCGGTGAAGCCGAACATGCCGATGTCGCCACGAACAACCTTCTTGACTGCGAAGGATTCGTCGGACTCGTCGTACGCGATTGCGGCAGCAGCAGAGTAATCGCCGAAGGTACCGGACACACCAGCCGAAATATCCGGCAGGTACTTGCGGCCCTTGTGCGAAACGGTGTTGATGTTGCCGTCGTGATCGATACCATTGCGGGTAACGGTCGTGTCGGCAACGCCGTCGCCATTGGTGTCGACGTCGAACGTGCTGGTGCTGTTGAACTCGTCGGCATCGTTGTCGAGCGACACGAAGGCCTTGAAGTTGCCGAAGTCAGCCGTGTAGCTCACATACTGACGCGAATCCGGATAATCGAAGTCGGTGGTGTAGATGCCGCCATCGTCGGTGCGACCGCCGTCGCCCATGAATTTGGCCCACTGGCTGTCGTAGTTGCCGAATTCCAGACCGCCGATACCGAAGTAGTAGTAGAAGCGCATGTCGCTGTTCGGATGATTGGTGCGCAGTGTCGCGCCATCAACCGGGCTTGTGCTCACGCCGGTGAGCGTGCTGCCGTTGTTGTTGACCTGGTCGCCCTGCAGGCGAACCCAGCTGTAGACAGTGCCCCACTCGGAATCGTTCTTTGCTTCGAAATTGATGCGGACGCGCGAATGATTGTCGTATTCAGAGCCCTGGTCGCCGACACGTTCGAAGCGCTTTTCATAACGCAACTGGCCGGAGATCTTGAGGCAGGTTTCGGTGCCCGGGATGTAGAAATAACCCGTGCCGTAAGCGTCGCAGACGCGTACATATTCCATGGGTTCCGGCTCGGCGGCGACAACAGCGTCCGCAGCTTGTGCGCCGGAGACCACTGCCAGGGCAGCGGCGGAGCCGAGAAGAAGGCTCTTTATGTTCATCGGGGTATACTCCAGTCGAAAGGTTTAAGTGAGACCGGTCGAGATGGGAGCTCGATCAAACCGGCCAGGGAAATCAATAATCAGTCGTCCCTTGCGTCTGGAGTACCGCCGTTGATTCAGGCAGTCAACGAAACGAGATGCTTTGCCGGCCACATAATAGCATCGAAAATGATTTGCGTTGCCAATCTGCAACAATTGGAATACGCACTGCCAGAACTCAAAAATCCCCATGTTTTACATGAGGTTACCACCGAGATTCAATTTTTGCCAAAATCGGCGGAAATCATACCCGCACGCCGATCACTCCGGAAATAGGTAGCCGATAGATGACAATCAATGTCATCATTCAAATAAATCAGCCGCCTTGTGCGTCATCGTCGATGCCGGCGATCTGCACGTCGATCCTGCCGGCCAGTCTGGCGCGGCACGTAGGGAGTCCGGTGGCAAGTCACATCGAGGGCAGACTCATGCGAATGGCTTTTCGGTTGAGCTTTCGAGTCGCGCTGGCGCTTATGGCGATGCCGGCCGCGGTGGCCATCGCGGGCACTGCCACCAAGAGCGAAGTGCTCTACCAAACCAGTCTCGACATCGACCACGACGGCAGGCAAGACAAGGCGGCGCTCGTTCTGGTCGGACCTGGCCGCACGGATTTCCACGAACTGACCAGGGATCGCTACGGGCTGAGCGCGGACGAGCGTGTCGATCTCCATATTTATCTCGGCAAGGGCGGGGAAAACGCCGACCTGGGCGAGAGGCCGGATTTCATCAAACAGCGGATCGCCGATCCCGAGCGCGTGCGCTGGATGCAGCCGCTTGAAGTCGGCAAATCGGGATCGCTGTTGATCTCGGCTGCGCATCAATGGGGCGCGAGCCACGACTGGACGGAAATAATGACGGTCGTTTATCGAGATGGTGAACCCGTTGTCGCCGGATTCACCATGGGCTGGTATTGGAACAGCCTGCTCGCCGACGATACGTTTGAGACTCTGGAAGGCGAATGCGACGTGAACTTCCTGACCGGCAAAGGCACGCTGACCAAGGATGCGAGCACGCCAGAACCGATCAAGGGAGTGTTCAAAGCAGTGAAGCTGGCCGATTGGGCGAGCGCCAATATCCCCAAAGCCTGCGATTCATGGCAATCGACCGAAGATTAGCCTTCGTTGCCGTCGGACACCCAGTTCTGCTCCACAACCGGTTTGACCGGATCGTGGTCGGGCCGGTGTTCCAGGCACCACCAGCCAGTGACACCCTCCCCGCCATCATAGCCCCATGCGCCCCACCGATCGCAACCGGAATGCAGACAGAGATGGCCAGCCGCGTCGCGGTTCGATCTGACTGGGCCGGGTGTTACGGTATCCATGGCTTGTCCTCCCCCAAAACATCATGAGATCACGCTATACCTGATGGTCCAGCAATCCAATGGCGACAGGCAAGTTCCTCAACTTTCCTCTCAGGCGTGACCGGTCGCTTCGCCTGCTGCGGGCGACGCATTGGCGCGGAGATATCCGACCATGCCACGGGCGATTTCACGCTCGCCCATGATGACGATATCGGCGCCGAAACGGGTGAGATGCTCTATTTCGTCATCGGAATGCGCGCGGCCGACGATTCTGATCGACGGATTGGCGGTGCGAGCCTGCTCCGTCACCTGTCCGGCTTCGAATGCATCAGGGATGGCGACCACGATGGTGCCGGCTTGCGCGAGGTTGGCAAGCTTGAGTATATCTGATGACACGGCGTTGCCGATAATGACCTCGACGCCCTCTTCTCTCAGGCCTTGGGTGCGCTTTTCCGAATCCTCGATCACCAGCAGCGGCATGCCGGCATTTCTCAAAGCCAGCGCCACGACGCTGCCGACCCGGCCGTGACCGACAACGATCGTGTGGTGGGTGAGAGTGGTCGGCAGTTGCTCGGGCGTCTCGTCCGGCTCGGGCTTAGGCTCGACCTTGCCAGGCTCGGGCGACGACGCGTCCCCGCGCATCAGCCGGGATTCCAGCCATGGCCTGATATAATCGCAGGCCCAGAAGACGAGCGGGTTGAGGATGATCGAGATGATGGCGCCCGCCAGGATCAGGTCGCGTCCCTCCTTGGGCAGCAGGCCGAGGCCAATGCTGAGTTCGGCCAGGATGAAGGAGAATTCACCGATCTGCGCCAGGCTCGCCGAGATGATGAGCGCAGTGCCGATCGGCTTGCGGAAGGCGATGACGATGAGGAATGCCGCGACCGACTTGCCGACCACGATGATCGCGACGGTTATCAGTACGGGAAGTGGATCGCGCAGCACGCTCAAGGGATCGAACAGCATGCCGACCGAGACGAAGAACAGCACTGCGAATGCATCGCGCAGCGGCAGGCTTTCCTGTGCGGCGCGATGGCTGAGCGGGCTTTCCGACAAAATCATGCCGGCAAAGAATGCGCCGAGTGCCAGCGATACGCCGAAAAGCTGTGCCGCACCGAAAGCCACTCCGAGCGCGATGGCGAGCACACCGAGCCGGAAAAGCTCGCGCGAGCCGGTATGCGCAATGTGATGCAGGATCCAGGGGATAAGTTTGCGCCCGAAGATCAGCATGACGCCGATGAAGGCGGCGACCTTGACCAGCGTAATTGCGATCACGCCCGTGATGCCAAGATCGACGCCGGCGAGTTGCGAGAGTTTCAGCGCCAAGGGATCGGTCGGCGCATGCTGGCCGCCCGCCACGCCTGCGATCGCCGGGATGAGCACCAGCGCCAGCACCATGGCGAGGTCCTCGACGATCAGCCAGCCGACGGCGATCTTGCCCTTCTCGGTATCGACGATGCGCCGCTCCTGCAGCGCCTTGAGCAGCACGACGGTCGAGGCGACCGAGAGCGCCAAGCCGAAGACCAGACTGCCGCCATGCGACCAGCCGAGCCACTGCCCGAAGGCCCAGCCCAGCAGTGTCGCAAAGGCGATCTGCACGATCGCGCCCGGCACCGCGATGAAGCGCACCGACAGAAGATCCTTGAGCGAAAAATGCAGGCCGACGCCGAACATCAGCAGGATGACGCCGATCTCGGCGAGTTCGAGAGCGAGATTCTGGTCGGCGACATAGCCTGGCGTGTAGGGCCCGACGAGGATGCCGGCGATGAGATAGCCCACCAGCGGCGGCAGCCTGAAGCGATTGGCGATGGTGCCGAATATGAATGCCAGGACGAAACCCGCGACGATGGTCGTGATCAAGGGGGTTCCGTGGGGCATGGGCAACTCCGGCGCTGGAAATCCTCAAAAATATATGCCATAAATGGCTTATATTGACCAATATGGGTAACATTGGATGGTGCGTCAAGGCCAGGATACGCCAATTCTCTCGCCGGAACTATGCCGGGCGGCGCGCGGGCTGCTCGACTGGACCCAGAGCGACCTCGCCGAGGCAGCCGAGGTCTCGCGCAGCACGATCCGCGATTTCGAAGGTCACCGACATGACATCCACCGCGCGACCAGCGCGCAGCTACGACGGGCTTTCGAGGACAATGCCGTGGTGTTTGTTGCGATCGATGACGTGGGCCCCGGCGTTTGTCTCAAAAGTCGTTGATTGCCCCTGCCCTCTCGTGGTCATATCCCTCGAGGGCTACCGAACGAGGAATAGGCAATGACCGTGGACATTACCGAAGGCGAGAAGATTTCAGTCAGCTTCGATGGCCAACGCTGCATCCATGCGCGGCGATGCGTGACGGGTGAACCATCGGTGTTTCGCGCCAATGTCGAGGGTCCTTGGATCGATGCCAATGGTGCCACCGCCGGGGAGATACTTGCGGTCGCGCTCAACTGTCCCTCCGGCGCGATCACTGTCCGACGCAAGGATGGAGGCGTGGAGGAGCGGGCGCCGAAGGCCAACAAGATACTCGTCCGCGAGAACGGACCGCTGGCGGTCAACGCGGAAGTGATCATCGACGGCTATGGCGAAATGCTGCGCGTCACGCTCTGTCGTTGCGGGCTGTCGCAGAACAAGCCGTTCTGCGACAATTCCCATATCAAGGGTGGCTTTACGGCGACGGGCGAGCCGGTATCGAAGGACTCGACGCTGGCCATCACCGAGCTTGTCGGTCCGGTGACGATCACCCCGCAACCGAACGGCCCCTACATGGTGACAGGCAAATTGGAAATGGAATCCGGAACGGGGCGCAATGTGAACCGCGTCGAGAAGACTTGGCTCTGTCGTTGCGGCCATTCAGCCAACAAGCCCTATTGCGATGGATCGCACAAAGCTGCGGGTTTCATCGCGCAGTAGGATCGCGGGCGCCTCTGCATTAACTTAACCCCAAAAATGGTCCGGCATAACTTCGCAAAAGCCGCTATTGTGCCGAACTGCGCGCATTCACGCGCGGCTTCAGGGGGAGACCAACATGCAGAAAATGATAAAGACCGCCGCCGCAGGCTTGATGCTGGCCACAGTATTCGGCACCGCGCCGCAGGCCTATGCCTGGGCCTGCCAGGCACAGGCCAATGACGGCGCCTCGGGCTATAGCTACAATTATCCGAACCGTCGTTCGGCACGCCAGCGGGCGCTGGCCGAATGCAACGTGAACACCAACTATCAATGCTACATCATCGACTGCCAGCGACACGGCTGACAGCCGACATATTGTAACAGCTTCAGGTCAGCCTGCGAGAGCCGCCTTGTTCTCTTCGAAGAAGGCGCGGAACGGCTTCGGCTTTTGTCCCGTCAGCGCTTCGAAATCGCCGGTCAGTGCCGAGAGCTGGCCCTCGCGCGTCGCGGCCTCGAAGCTGATGATCGTCGGGATCATGAAATCCGGCACACCCGCCTGCTTCATGCCACCGGCAAGCTGCTCATCGTTGAGATTGACAACCTCGATCGGCTTGCCGAGGACGGCGCTTGCCAATGCCGCTGTCTGGCCATTGGTGAATTGTTCGGAACCGGTCAGCGTGTAGATGACCTTTTCAGACGATGTCGATGCCAGCGCTGCGGCAATGGCTTCGGCGCAATCGGCACGCGCGATGTGGGCCACCTTGCCTTCGCCTGCCGACGTATACCAATGACCCGACGCAATTGCCGAGGGCAGGCTCATGAACATGTTTTCCTGATACCAGGTGTTACGGAGGATCGTGTAACCCAGGCCCGACGCCTTGATGGCGGCCTCTGTGTTGAGATGGTCAGGCGCAAAGATCACCTTGGAATTATCCGGCTGCGGCATCGACGTGTAAACGATGTGCTTGACGCCCGCGGCCTTCGCCGCTTCGACGGCGCCAATCTGCTGCTTCTGGCGGGTGCCCTTGTCGTCCAGCGCATCGGTGGAGATCACGACGAGACGGTCGGCGCCGGAAAAAGCAGCCGTGAGCGACGCAGCGTCGTTGAAATCCGCCTTACGGATTTCGATTCCCTTGGCCGCATAGTCGGCGAGTTTGGCAACGTCGCGTGTCGTCGCGATGATGTCCGACGCCACCACTCCACGCTTGAGCAATGCATCGAGGACGAGGTTGCCGAGCTTGCCCGAGGCGCCGGTGACAAGAAGTTTTTGAGCCATGATCACGATCCTTTTGCCGCAAAAGCCCAAACGCCTTGCGGTTCTCACGATGAAATTATATGGTCTCTCCCAGAGACCTGCTCTTATCTAGAGATTTAGAAACCACTGTAAAGACGGCAGTTTTTCGTAGCCTGGTTACCTGGAAGGAACCACCATGAGACTGAAAGACACGGGCGGATGGAGTTCACGCTTCGCCGAGTTCGAGAAAATGGATTTCTCGCCCGCCAAATGCCCCGTGCGTGACGTGATGGACCAGGTGAGCGGCAAATGGGCGTCGCTGCTGCTGCTCGAACTGATGGATGGGGCGCTGCGCTTCGGCGCCATCCGCCGGCGGGTGCCCGATATTTCCCAGCGCATGCTGACGCAGACTCTGCGCGACTTGCAGCGTGACGGTTATGTCAGCCGCACGGTCTATCCGACCCAGCCGCCGAGTGTTGAGTATAGGCTCACTGAGCTAGGCGAGTCGTTCACCGCGCCGCTTTGCGCGCTCGTGGATTGGGCGGAGCAGCATCACAAGACAATACAGCGCGCCCGGGCCGAGTTCGATGGAACGCTGGGCGAAGCGGCGTGAGGCGAGCCTCTATGCGAGATACCCCACCATCAGAAGGCTGGCTCGTAGTTTGTCAAGCAGTTCGGTGTATAGAAGTATGCCTCGGAAATTGTATAATCGTGCTTTTTAGCCCATGGCCGATAGCCGCGGATCAGAAAACGTTGTTCTCCATCCATGCTTGGCGCTAAACTTCTTCTTTCGTACATGTCACCAGCCGGTTTCACTATTGCTGCATCGGCATAGACAGTTTCTTCGCCGCCGGGGGATCGAGTCGCATGACTTTTCAAATAAGCAAGCGTTTCCTCCATGGCAGCATAGTGCCAATGCGAAATAGCACCGTCGGTACACATCCCAGATGCATTGAGGATGGGCTTCGTTGAAATGAAGAGAATTGCGACGACCAAAATAAGTGCCAGCGCAGCGACCCCGACCCGTGTCTTCATGTTCTTTTTTCCGTCGCGTCGATGAAGTAATTGGCGTGCATGATGATTATTCCTCGACGAGATCGAGGATCGACCGGGCGGCCAGCGTGACGCCGGCGGCCTTCTGCATCGATGTCGCGTTCCTGGCGAGTTTTTCGCGCATCGATGCATCGGCGACGAGGCTTTCGATCGCGGTGGCAAGCTCTTCATCTCGCCAGTCGTAACGCGAAAGCTTGATACCGACGCCGGTTTCGGCCGCGCGGGTGGCATTGTCGTGCCCATCCCAGCAATAGGGCATGACCAGCGACGGGACGCCGTAATAGAGCGCCTCGCAGAAGGAATTATTGCCGCCGTGATGGATGAAGACCGATGATTTTTCCACCAGCGACGGCTGCGGAAACCAGCTTTCGATCACCACATTGTCGGGCACGTTGCCGTAATCATCGCGCCAAGGGCCGGCATTGACCACGAAGCGATAGGGCAGCGCGGCGAAGATCGAGATCATCCGCTGGATCATCGCCACATCCATGGCTCCGAGGCTGCCGAACGACGTCAGCACCAGCGGCTTGTCATTGTGCGCGGCAAAAGTCGGCAGCATGTAAGGTGCCTCTTGCCTTACGCAGCCATCGAGATAGACGAATTTTGCCGGATCAAGTCGGTATTTTCGCTCGAAACGGACAATTTCCGGCGACAGAAGCAGATTGAGATGCGGCGAGGTCTCAAGGAATTCGCCTGATGGATAGGGCTTGAGACCGCACTCGATGAGAAAGGCATTCATGCGCTTGTGGACCGGCTGGATCTCACGCCCAAGACGGGCTGAGAAGGCTAGCCAATCCCTGTCGGCTTGAGCCCCGCAGCCGGAGAGATAGGGCGGCACATCAGGATCGGCGATCTCGGTCTCGGCGCAGGATACCACCCTCACCCACGGCACGCCCGAATTGAAGATGGCCGGAAACATCACGACATTGTCGAGCACGATGGCGTCGGGCTTGATCTGCGCGATCAGGCGCCGGAGCGGTTCCTCGGCCTTGATGGCGGTATCGACGATCGCATCCCAGGTCGGCACGACATAGCTCGATATCTGTTCGAGTGGTGACTGGCGGAACGCATCCTTGTGTCGGTTGATGAAGTCGGTCCAATTCGCCTCACCATCGTTGGTGCCGGGGACGAGACTGTATTCGGCGAAGCCATATTCGGCGAAGACACCGCGAAAATTCTCCTGGCAGATGAAGACCGGCCGCGCGCCCAGCCGGCGAAGCTCTTGGGCGATGCCGACGCAATTGAGCGCGGCGCCGAAGCTCGCTTCAGGAAACAGGGCGACGGTCTTCTGCTTGCTCATGCCCTCACGCTATCCCGCGATACGGAAGGCGATCGGCACGCCGCGCCCGGCCAGGCGCGGCCGCTCGACATGGCTTAGCTGGATATGGACCCGCAACAGGTCGGCGGCGAGATCAAACTGGCCGCGCTCGATCTGTTCCAATATCTGCAGGTGCTCCATGTTGGACTGGATCAGCCGGAAGGCGTTGACATGCATGGGCGGCTGAGAGGTCTTGCGGCGGCGATGATGCGTTTGCAGCGTCTCCGACATGAAGGGATTGCCGCAGCTGCGAGCGATCAGCATGTGGAAATCGTGGTCGGTACGCTCGAAGAGCTTCTGGTCGAAGGCGCCCTCGCCCATGCCGCGCAGAATTTCCATGGATTGCCGGAGCGAGGTGAGCGCCGCGCCATCGCGCCGGAAGCCTGGCATGGTCAGCGCCAGCGGCTCGCAGGCGAGCCGGAACTCATAGGATTTCGCCACCGCGTCACCCGAGATGGCGAATTGCTTGATCATCCATTGCTGGCCGGGCGCGCGCTCGGCGAGATTTTCCTCCGACAGTTTGATCAACGCATTTTGTACCGCGCTGCGCGGAAAGCCATAACGGCGCTGGAGCCCGGCAACCGTTTGGGAATCACCGATACGGCCGGCCGAGATATCCCGCAGGATGGCGTTATAGAGTTCCGTTTCCTCTGCCGGAAGCGCCTCGTCCTCCAGCCCCGGAAAGGATGCCGGCTCGATCGCAAGCTGGTAACCACCTTCCGGCTCGGGGCTGACGATGTTCTTCTCGGCGAGTAGTTGAAGTGCCTTGCGGATCGGTGTTCTCGAGACATTACAATGCGATGCGAGAGCCTGCTCGGTCAGCCGACCGCCGCGCGGCAGGCCTCGCTCGATTGCGAAATCGAGTATTTTCTGCGCCAGTTCGACATGGCGATGGTGTACCTTGGCGGTGGTTTCTTCCATCTGCTTCGTTGCATCCAACCCCGGAGAAGTGAACGCATGCTGCCTCTTAGCTCGACTTCATGCAAGAGGCCGTCAAATATTTTCGCACCAATGCCGATTCATGGTTGACGTATTTTTTTTATAAATAATACTGCCAACTTCGAAAGCGACCAGAGAGACCGGGATGCCGGCATGTCGCTGTGGGAACCACCAGACCAGAAAACCGGGAGAAAATCCGTGACCGTTTCCTTAAAGCTCCGTGCCGGTGTCGCGGCGATATCCGTCGCCGCCGGCCTCGCATTTTCCGCATCTGCGGCACTTTCCGCCGATCTCGTCATCTCGAACTGGGATGGCTATATGGCCAAGGACATCGCCGCGACCTTCAAGGCCGCGACCGGCCTCGAGATCGAGGTGGTGAACCACGCCACCAACGAAGAGATCATGGGCAAGCTGATGGCCAGCGGCGGCAAGGGCTATGACGTCGTGTTCGTGTCCTCGCCTTTCGCCGAAATCCTCAATGGCCAGGGCCTTGTCGAACCGCTTGATCGTCCCGCGATCCCCAATCTCGCCAACCTCTATCCGGAAGCCGCAAGCCTCGCCTACGATCCCGGCAATGCCTATTCGGTGCCCTATACCTGGGGCACGACGGGTCTCTGCTACCGCTCCGACCTCGTGAAGACGCCGGTCGACAGCTGGAACGCGCTGCTGACGCCCGATGCCGCGCTCAAGGGCAAGACCACGATGCTGGCGACCGACCGCTGGCTGATGGCCGCCGGCCTGCTGTCACTCGGTTATTCCGTCAACGAGAAGGATCCGGCCAAGATCGAGGCGGCAAAGACCAAGTTGATCGAGGCCAAGAAGACGCTACTCGCCTATGACGACACGACCTTCTACTCCAAGCTGGTTTCCGGCGAAGCGCAGCTTGTGCAGGCCTGGGATGGCTGGTGCAATTACGGCATCACCGAGAACAAGGACATCAAGTTCGTCGTGCCGAAGGAAGGCTCCGATCTCTGGGTCGATACGATCGTGGTAATGAAGAATTCGGAGAAGAAGGATGCGGCGATGAAGTTCATCAACTACATCCTCGACGCCAAGAACCATGCCTGGGCGGCGAGCAACATTCTCTACAACGTGCCCAATAAGCCCGCGATGGAGAGCCTCGACCCGGCGCTCGCCAAGCAATATCCCTCTATGGGCGTGCCAGCCGCACAACTGGTGAAGTACGAGTTGCTGCGTGATCTCGGCGGCTCGATGAAGGATTATTCGAAAGCCGTAAGCGAGATCAAGGCTGCGAATTGATTAATTGAATCTGCCAACGGAGCCTCAAGTGCGCCTCTTCTCCTAGCGGGGAGAAGGTGGTCCGAAGGACCGGATGAGGGGGTGGCGAAGCCCCCTCATCGCCTCGCATTCGCTCGGCACTTCTCCCCAAGGGGAGAAGAGGGAAACTCACCAAATGTCCTTCAACGCCGCAAAGCCGAACCTGCTTGCCGCACCCGCCGTCATTTGGCTGGCCGTGTTCATGGTGCTGCCTTGCGTGCTGATCCTCGTCTACGCCTTCTTCGAACGCGGCATGTTCGGCGGTATCGAGTATAATTTCACGCTCGACAATTTCAAACGCGTCGTCGACCCGCTCTATGCGAAGATCTTCCTCAACTCCGCCCGGATCGCACTGACCGCGACATTCTTCGCCATCATGGTCGGCTATCCGGCGGCCTATGCGATCGCCAGGGCGCCGCAGCGCTGGCAGCCGATCCTGCTGTTCTTCGCCGTGCTGCCATTCTGGTCGAACTACCTCATCCGCACCTATGCCTGGATCGTCCTGCTCAATCGCGAAGGCCTGCTCAACAACCTGCTGCGCTGGCTGGGCTATACGGGCGAGCCGCTGTCGATGCTCTATACCGAAGGCGCGGTGATCACTGGCCTCGTCTATAATTACCTGCCCTTCGTGATCCTGGCGATCTATTCGACCCTTAGCCGGCTAAATCCAGAACTGATGGAGGCCTCGCGCGATCTCGGCGCCGGCGCCGTCCGCACCTTCATCCGGGTCACGCTGCCGCTGACGCTTCCCGGCGTTGCCGCAGGTGGAGTCTTCGTCTTCGTGCTGTCGATCGGCAATTTCGTGACGCCGGCGCTGCTCGGCGGCGGCCGCTTCCAGATGATCGGCAATCTCGTCTACGACCAGTTCCTCACCGCCAACGACTGGCCGTTCGGTGCGGCCCTCGGCATGACGCTGATATCAGTCATGATCGTGCTGCTTATGATCCAGGCGCGCGCCACCTCGCATGCATCGGGCGAACGCGGGAGCCGCGAAGATGCATAGTGGCGCCCTCACCAGCCGCATCATATTGGTGCTGGTCTTCGGCTTTCTCTACCTGCCGATCGCGGTGCTGGTGGCTCTATCCTTCAACGAAAGCGGGCTGCCGACGAGTTGGTCGGGATTCTCGACCAAATGGTACATGTCGCTCGCCGTCAATGCCGAAATTTTGCACGCAACCTGGAACACCTTCGTCGTGGCGATTTTTGCGACGCTGATCTCCACCGTGCTCGGCACGATGCTGGCGCTCGGCATGGAGGCCCGGCGGCGGAAATCCAATACGCTGGAGGCGCTTGCCTTCGCACCGATGGTGATTCCCGACATCGTGCTGGCGGTGGCGCTGCTCAGCCTGCTGTCGCGGCTCAATATCACGCTCGGGCTGCACACGATCGTGCTCTCGCATGTCATTTTCGACCTCGCCTTCGTCTGCTCGGTGGTGCGCGCGCGGCTGAAGAGTTTCGACTATTCGTTGGTCGAGGCTTCGCGCGATCTCGGGGCTTCGGGCTGGACGAGTTTTTGGCGCATCACCTTCCCGGTCATCCTGCCGGCGATCATCGCGGGTGGGCTGCTGGCGTTTACACTCTCGGTCGATGAATTCATCATCGCCTTCTTTACCGCAGGCGCCGGCCGCTCCTCGATCACGCTGCCGATGCAGATCTATTCGATGATCCGCTTCGGCGTCACGCCTGAAATCAACGCGCTCGCCACCCTCGTGATGGGATTGAGCGCCACCATCCTCCTCATCTCGCAATGGCTGAACCGGGAACAAAAAGCATGACCAGCAGCCAGATGCCCCTGCTCCGGATCGACCAGGTCGCCAAGTCCTTCGGCAAGACGCGCGCCGTGGATGGCGTCAGCCTCGACATAAAAGAGAATGAGTTTTTCGCACTGCTCGGCCCGTCGGGCTGCGGCAAGACCACGCTGCTCAGGATGCTTGCAGGGTTCGAGACCCTCGACGGCGGCAAGATACTAATCTCGGGCAAGGACATCTCGCCGCTGCCGCCGGAAAAGCGGCCGCTCAACCTCATGTTCCAATCTTATGCGCTGTTTCCGCATATGAGCGTGCGGCAGAACCTGAACTACGGGCTGGAAATGGAGCGGCTTCCCCGGAAGACGATCCGTCGGCGCGTCGATGAGACACTGGCCTCAACCGACCTGACGACGCTGGCCGACCGCAAGCCGGACCAGCTCTCCGGCGGCCAGAAGCAGCGGGTGGCGCTGGCCCGCGCGCTGGTCAAGCGGCCCAGGGTATTGCTGCTCGACGAGCCGCTCGGCGCGCTCGACAAGAAGCTGCGCGAGCGGATGCAACTCGAACTCAAGCGCCTGCAGCACGAGGCGGGCATCACCTTCATTATCGTCACCCATGACCAGGAGGAAGCCCTTGTGATGGCAGACCGGATGGCGATCCTGAAAGACGGCAAGCTGCTGCAGGCCGGCACGCCTGAGCAAATCTATGAGGAGCCGGCCGACCGTTTCGTCGCGAACTTCATCGGCATCATGAATTTTCTCGATGGCGAGATCGATGGCACCCACACTTTCGTCGTCGATGGCAGCCGCCATCGGGTCAGCGTCAAGCATGGGCCGCGCAAGGCGGTGCTTGCGGTGCGGCCGGAGCATGTATCGATTACCGAGAGCGCCGACGGCTTGGGGGTGATCATCACTGACGTCGCCTATCACGGGCTCGACCGGGTGCTGCATGCCAGGACAAGTTCGAGCGGTCAGGCGCTGCAGCTTCGGCTGAGTGCCGCCGAGGGCCAGAAATATGCCACCGGCCAGGCGATCAAGCTCGCCTTCAACGCCGACAAATGCCGGATTTATTGAATAGAGAAGGATAGACCATGGCAAAAATCGCATTCTTCCCCGAGGCCGCCTTCGGTCCCGCGCTGAACTCGGTGGGCATCGCCCAGGCCGTCGAAGCGCTTGGCCACAAGGCCGTCTTCCTCTCCGATCCGGGTTTCGTCTCGGTTTATGAAGGCTATGGCTTCGAGGCGCATCCGGTGAATCTCTCCGAACCGATGCCGCCCGAACAGATGGCGAAATTCTGGGAGGATTTCATCAATGGCCACATCCCGAACTTCCGCAAGTCGCCTTACGACCAGGTCGACAATTACGTGAAGGATTGCTGGACGGCGATCGTCGACAGCGCCAAATGGGCGGAGAAGGACCTGCCGGGCGTGCTCGCCAGGATCCAGCCGGACCTAATCTGCGTCGACAACGTCATCCTGTTTCCGGCGATCAAGCATTCCGGCAAGCCGTGGGTGCGGATCATTTCCTGCTCGGAAAACGAGATCGAGGACGAGAACATTCCGCCGCATCTCTCCGGCTGCCGACAGGACGATCATGCTGGCCACAAGGCCTATCGCGACCACTTCAACCCGGTGATCAAGCCGATCCATGATGACTACAACGCGTTCCTCGCTTCGACCGGCGAAGCGGCCTATCCGATCGGGCAGTTCTTCGAAGCCTCCCCTCACATGAACCTGCTGCTTTATCCGGAGGCGGTGAAGTTCGACCGCGCGCATCCGCTCGATCCGAAGCAGTTCCAGTATCTCGAAGGTTGCGTGCGCAAGGAAGCGCCCTATGAGGTGCCGAGTTTTGCCGCGAATAACGACAAGCCGCTGATCTATATCTCCTTCGGCTCCCTTGGCGCTGGCGACACGGACCTGCTCAAGCGGCTGATATCAACGATCGGCAAGCTGCAGTATCGCGCGCTGGTCAATGTCGGCGACTACAAGGGTGAGTATTCCGATGTACCCGCCAATGTCACGATCGACAGCTGGTTTCCACAGCCCTCGGTCATCCCGCAGGTCGACGCCGTCATCCACCACGGCGGCAACAACTCGTTCACCGAATGCCTCTATTTCGGCAAGCCGGCGATCATCATGCCCTATGTCTGGGATGGCCATGACAATGCCACCCGCGTGGACGAGACCGGCCACGGCTTCAAGTTCCCGCGCTACGACTGGACGGACGAACAGCTGGCCACGAAGCTCGACTTCATGATCAACGATGCAGCGATGCAGGCGAAGCTAAGGGCGACGTCGAGGCACATGCAGGCACAGAATGGGCCGCAGAAGGCGGCCAAGGTGCTCGATGAACTGGTGAAGACGGGGAAATACAATGGCTGAGACGCTGAAATCCACCGCCCCGCACATCCACAACGCCACCACCTATGATGAACTCGTCGACTGGGGCAACCAGCCCGACATGGCCGAAGGTCAATCGCACTCCTGTGGCCGGCTGCTGTTCAAGGGGCCGAACAACCAGCCCGAGACCGGCATCTGGGTCTGCACGCCGGGCCGCTGGCGGCTGACGATCCCGCGGGACGAGTTCTGCCACTTCGTCGCCGGCCGGGCAACCTATCGTCATGACAATGGCGAGGTGATCGAAGTCGAAGCCGGCACCGCCATCACCTTCTTGGCCGGCTGGACCGGCGAATGCACCGTGCATGAGACCATGCGCAACATCTACATGCTTGCTTGAGGATTCTTGAATGACAACGCCAAATTGGCCCGACTACACGACCGTTGCGATGGATGACTGGGGCCTCTCCAAGACAGCGATTTCAGGCGCGCCGCATGCGCATGGCAAGATCCTGTCGGTCAATGCCGACGGCTCAAGCGAATGCGGCATCTGGTCATGCACACCAGGTGAGCGGACGCTTACCTTCGAGAACGAAGAATTCTGCTACTTCCTCGGCGGCAAAGGCGCCTACATCCATGACAATGGCGAGGAAATCCCGGTTCAATCAGGCGCCATCGTCTTCTTTCCCAAGGGCTGGAGCGGTCGCTCGATCATCACCGAAACGCTTTCCAAGGCCTTCATGAGTCGCTGAAAACAATAAGAGGAAACATGCCAATGAGCATCGCACCATCCATGAAGAAGCCGCTCGAACAGAGCGAACTGGTCGACTGGGGCACCATCCCCACCATGATCGAAGGCATCTCCCGTGTCTCCGGCAAGCTGATCCACAAAGGCCCGAATGGCGAGAGCGAATGCGGCCTGTGGATCTGCACGCCGGGCAAATGGGAATGCCATGTGACGCGCGACGAATTCTGCCATTTCCTCGAGGGCCGCAGCACCTATGTCCACGAAAGCGGCGACGTGATCGAGGTCACGCCGGATACGGCAGCCTTCTTTCCCAAGGATTGGAAGGGCGTGTGCACCGTGCATGAGACGATCAAGAAAGTGTACATGATCCGATGAGTGGCATCGCGTTCGACCCGTCGGTCCCTTCCCATTTCCTCCACCCTCGCTATATCGCGAGCACTGGCACGCGGATGGATGTCGTCAATCCCGCGACGCTCGCCGTCGAGGGCCAGCTTGCCGGTACGACGGCCGATGAACTCGATATGGTGCTGAAGCAGGTCAACGCCGCTCAGAAGCAGTGGAAGCTGATCGATGCCAAGAGCCGTGCTACCATACTCCACCGAATCGCCAACCGGATCGAAGCCACCGACATGCGTCGATGCGCCGAACTGATGGTGCGCGAACAGGGCAAGCCCTATCCGGAGGCGATCGGGGAGGTTGCCAATTGCGCCGGGGCGTTCCGCTATTTCGCCGAGATGGCACGCGACGAGGCGGGCAAGGTGGCGGGCACGACGCAGGCCGGGTCATTCCAGTATGCGCGCTACGAACCTGTCGGCGTATCCGTCCACATCATGCCGTTCAACTTTCCGATTCTCTTGATGTGTTGGACGGTTGCCGCGTCGCTGGCCTCGGGCAATGGCTGCATCATCAAGCCGGCACTGGCCACCACGCTTTGCACCTTGAAATTCATGGAGATTTTCGAGGCGTTGCCTGGGGGCCTGATCGCCTGCGTGCCCGGCGGCGCTGAGGTCGCGCAGGCGCTGATCGCATCCCCCCTCACCCATGCCGTCGCCTTCACCGGCTCGGTTGCTGCCGGCAAGGCCGTGGCCTCGGCGGCCGCGGCGCAGATGAAACCGGCTGTCATCGAGGCCGGTGGGTCCGACCCGATGATCATCACCAGGCATGCACCGATCGATGTCGCGGCTGCGGGGAGCGTAACCGCTGCCTTTCATATGTCGGGCCAGGTGTGCACCTCGGCCGAGCGGTTCTTCGTGGTCGAGGATATCCACGATGCATTCGTGGCCGCCTTCAAGGCGGAGACGCTTCGGCTTCGAATCGGCAACGGCCTCGACAAGGCGGAACTCGGCCCGCTGGTCAGCGAGGCGGCGCGGGCCAAGGTGATCCGACTGGTCGAAGATGCCAGGGCCAAGGGCGCGACCGTCGTCTGTGGTGGCAAAGTACCAGACGACCAACCCGTGGGCTGGTTCTACGAACCGACGATCCTTACCGGCGTCACCATGGATATGGCTGTTATGCGGGAGGAATGCTTCGGTCCCGTCGCGCCGATCATGCAGGTCCGGGATTTCGACGAGGCGATCGACCGCGCCAATGACAGCCACTTCGGCCTCGGCGCCTCGGTCTTCACCACCTCGCTCGAAGAGGCGATGGAAGCCGCCGAGCGGCTCGAAAGCGGCATGGTCTGGGTCAACAACCCGATGATCGACAACGACGCCCTGCCCTTCGGTGGCTGGAAGAATTCCGGCATGGGCCGCGAACTGTCGCGGCTTGGGCTCGACGCCTTCCGCCGCTCGAAGATGGTAATCATCGACCACAAGCCGGTGCGGCAGGGCTGGTGGTATCCGTATTCCGACGACTGGTTCTATGAGACCGGCGGGCGGACGCATGTGTAATCATTCAGGAATTCCATCATGATCATCACCATTCTCGGCGGCGCGGGCTTCATGGGGGCAGGCATCGTCCGCGACATGATTTCCGATCGGGCTATTATCGACATCACGAAAATCCGCATCTACGATACGTCGCGGCCGCGCATGGAAGCTCTGGTCAGCGATCTCGGCGATGCGAGGCTGGAGCTCGTCGATCTCGATGTTACTGATCCGGCCAGGCTTGCCGCTGCGATCGCAGGTTCCGATATCTGCATCAATTGCGTGCCGACGCTGGCCGGTCACCAGATGGTGATCTTCGAGGCCGCGTTCGATGCGCGTGTCCCCTATGTCGATCTCGGCGGGCTCGGAACCTATACCGTCAAACAGATTGCCGAGCACGAACGCTTCAAAGCCGCAGGCATGACGGCTGTCACCGGTATCGGCGCCGACCCCGGCCTGTCGAACGTGATCTGCCGTGCGGTGGCCGATGATCTGGATACGATCGAGAAGATCAACCTCTACTGGGCGGCCGAACTCGTGGGACCGGAGAATCCAGTCCTGGTGCCGCCCTATTCGGTCTCGACAGTATTGGCCGAATATGCCCATCCCTCCACCCAGTTTCTCGATGGCAAGCATGTGACCTGCGCGCCGATGACCGGTGTCGAGGTGATCGACCTGCCGGAGCCTTGGGAGCGATGCGATTTCATGTATTCGCCGCATTCCGAACAGCTCACCGTACCGCTGGCGGAAGGCATTGCTGAAAAGGGCATCCGCGAATTCACCTGGAAGCTCCACCTGCCGCATCGCGAACATGAGGCCTGGGTCGGGCTGGTCAAGGCGGGCTTCGGCGATTTCAACGAGCCCGTGGATATGGGCGGTGTTTCGGTGAAGCCGCTTGATGTGCTGGTGAAAGTTATCCAACGAAATATGGAGAAGAACGCCGACAAAATACCTGCTCAGGACAGCCACGAAATCCACTTCGCCATCGGCCGCGGCACCAGGAATGGCCGGCCGGCGATGGCGCGATGTGATGTGATCGTCACGCCGGATCCGATGTATGACGGCTATGTCGATGCCTGCACGTCGATGTGCGCATCCATCGCCGCGCAGCTTTTGCTGAAGCACCCGAAGAAGCCTGGTGTCTATGCGCCCGAGGGCTATTTCGACGCGGCGGATTTCTTTGCCGAGGCGGAGAAGCGTAAGTTCAAGGTGACGAAAAGTTTCGAATTTCTAGACTAGGAGCAAGCAATTCCAGCTCTCCAGTCACGCTTTCGAATTCAGAAAGGCGCGGCCTTTTCATTTTGGCGATTTCTAATACACTGAATGGGAACCGACTTGGAATCCCCCGCAAGTGTATCGAAGCTGCCAGATGGAGACCATGCCATGCCGACGTTCAACGTTTTTACGCCAGCAAATCCCGAAACACTCTTCAACAACATCGCATCGCCAAATCCGCAATATACCTATGGCGACGGAACCTCGGTGAACGAATTTGACTATGGAACTGGCATATTCCAGGCCGAAGGGGTCCATACGCAATTCGTCGGCAGCTTCCAAGGCCACTACGACGACGAGGAATGGTATGTAGATAGCGGCACCGTCACGGCGCTACGCATCGTCACGGACGAAGGCTATCCGCTGGTTGAAATCGCTGATCTCAACATCGAGGTCTTCGCGGCCTTTTCCCAGATCGTTGACCTGACGCCAAGTGCGTTTCGCGCGTGGATCGAAGGCCAGGCCTGGACTTTCAATGGCAGCGCCGGAAATGACACATTGACCGGCGGCAATCTGGGTGACGAGATCATTGCCCATTCGGGCGCCGACATCGTCTCCGGGCTCGATGGAGCCGATGTGATCGAAGGCGGACGCGGCGCCGATATCCTATCTGGCGGCGTGGGCCGGGACCGCATCGACGGCGGCAAGGGCATCGACCAGCTCACCGGCGGTCAAAATCCGGATACGTTCGTCATGGCAACGAACTACGGCAAGGATGTCGTCGAGGATTTCGTCAACGGCATCGACCGAATCGATATTTCTGACTGGAATGCCATCAAGAACTTCAAGGATCTGAAGGCCAATCACCTCCTTGCGTCGGGAGAAGACGTCATCATCAAGGCCGGTGACGATTGGATCACCATCACCAATACCGTCAAGGGCGACATCAACGCCACGGACTTCATCTTCTGACGGAAGCCTTCACACCTCCACGTATTTCCGCCAATCGTGCTCCTCCTTGAAACCAAGCACTTCACGAATTTTGCGATTGGACAGCAAACCTTCATATTCGCCGATCTCGCGCTTGAAGGGCACATTCGGGAAGAACCGCTTCGCCAGTTCTCGGCTTGGCGTGTTGGCGGATACCGTGTCGTTGGTGGCATTGAAGACCTGATAACCCAGGCCTGATTTCTCGATGCAGAGATGCACGATCTGGCCAAGATCGCGCGCATCGATATAGGACCAGGCGATGCGCTTGCGCATTTCAGGATTGGCGAAGAAGGTCGGGAATTGCTCGTATTCGTGCGGCTCTATGACATTGCCGATCCTGAGCGCGTAGATATCGGCGCCGGAGCGCTCGGCGAAGGCGCGCGCCGTCTTTTCGTTGATCACCTTGGAGAGGCCGTAGCTGTCCATCGGGTCGACGTCGTAGTCTTCCTCCAGCGGGAACTGATGGAAGTCGCGATGGCCCTCGGCGAAGCAGACGCCATAGGTGGTCTCGGAAGATGCGACGATGATCTTCCGCACGCCGAGCTTCACCGACGCCTCGATGACATTGTAGGTGCCCATCACATTGATGCGGTAGGTCTCGTTATCAGGCTTGATCAGGATGCGCGGGATCGCTGCGAAATGCACGACGGCGTCGAAGGGCTGCAGGCCCTTGCCGTGGTCGAGATCGGGGAAGTCGCGATGCATGCTCATCGCGTTGAAGACCTGGCCGGAATCGCAGATGTCGGCGGTGAGATTGGTCACGCCGGGATGGTCGAGCGGCACGAGGTCGATATTATGGACCTCATAGCCGGCATTGACCAGCCATGGCACGGTGTGCCGCCCCGCCTTGCCCGAACCGCCCGTAAAGAAAATACGCTTGCCCATGACCCGTCCTCCTGTTGCTGCCGCCCGGATTAATCATATTTTTCCGGCGCGGCAAGCAGGATGTGTCAGCCGAACATCCGCCGCACCATCGGTACGATCCGGTCGGTCAGGCCGATAGGCGTGCGCGGCTGGTTGGCTGGAAGGTAGTGAGCCGGTTGGCCGCTGTCTTCCAGCAGGTATAGCGGCGGATCGATTTCGCCGACGAGATTGACGAAAAGGCGGCTGTGCGGGCTCGGCTGACGCACCGTCACGCCATGCACCGAATCCAGCGAATTGATGAAGATGACCGCGAGGTTCCTGTCGTAGGTCACGGTGCGCACGACGTCGAGATTGTCGTCCTCGATATAGGCGCCCTTGAACTTCTGGTGCCGCTCCGGCTTGCCCGAGAGATCCCTGTTGTAGCGGCTGATCGTCAGGTCGCCGCCGATGGCGTCATAGGTTTTCGGCCGCATGTAGAACAGGCCGGAGAACAGCTTGTCGCCGGAATCGAGATGGCTGGAGCGCACGGAAGACGCTTCCGTCACCGGCGTATTGCCCGAAATCATCGCGTCCATCAGCACGTCGCGGTCGGCGAAAGTATCGTGCTTGCGCACCCCGACGCGCAGCCTTTCCAGGCTCTGGCGATTGGGAAAGCGCTCCGGATAGAGCGCATGGATGCCCTCGTAGAACACGTTGAGAATATCGCGGTAGAAGTCTTCGGACGCGTGATAGGCGATGAAATCCCGCCACACCTGCGGCAGGTTTTTGTTGCGGCGGATTTTCCGCGACGCATAGTTCCAGCGATGATTGTTGCGGCTCGCGTCGATGTTCATGGACTGCGGTGACGGGAAGCTCGCTTCGAGTTCGGCATAGAGATCGTCGGGCAGCGCGTTCGGGATGACGACATGCGGGAACGGATCGAGCTGCAGGTCGGTGGCGGTCGCGCGCTGGAGGATGGAAAGGTTGCGGTTCATGGCTGTTCCGGAATGCTTTTCTCAAGTTTTATTATTGTGAGATAGGCCTTCGGCGCCCCAAAGGCAACCGCGTCCCGGTCGTGAAAGACGCGCTCACGGCAAAGAAAAAAGGGCCTCGCCGTTTCCAGCGAGGCCCTTGATCTTTCGATCACCGTCGGTCGATTACTCGACGATGGATGCGACGATGCCGGCGCCGACGGTGCGGCCGCCTTCGCGGATGGCGAAGCGCAGCTTTTCTTCCATCGCGATCGGAACGATCAGCTCGACCGAAACCGTGACGTTATCGCCAGGCATGACCATTTCCGTGCCTTCCG